>Ga0214545_1001114_pt1 | contig 48691 bp, 19 predicted proteins | sample CNSS4metaG_FD_160064 | JGI IMG/M metagenome (GOLD analysis project Ga0214545, IMG submission 160064) | Root nodule microbial communities from cowpea collected in UCLA plant growth center, Los Angeles, California, USA - CNSS4 | ecosystem: Host-associated > Plants > Roots > Nodule | place: USA... | reverse complement strand
AAAAAATATAAAATTTATATAATTTTTATTAAATTTAAAATATATATATATATATATATATATATATATATATATATATATATATATATATATATATATATATATATATATATTGATAGAATTAAATGACTATAAGCATCGAGAACCAAATTTAAATAACTAATAAAAAAGAAAAAAAAATCATAAACTAGAAACATTATAATGTGTGCTCTTAGTCTGAACCCAAGTGAGTTATAGCACAAGTTGGCGAACAAAATGGACCTACCACGTTTACTTCGCACACTACACAACTCTATTAGTTCCTTCTTTCTTTTTCCATCAATCACAACCTAGCTGTACAACTCTACTCTTAAAACAAACTTCTACTAACCCCAAATCAACATTCATATATGTCCAAAATTCATGACACGTTTCAAAACTACACATGTCATGTGATCATGTGATAATAATCGGTTCAAGAGATTGATTATCTACACTGATCATGTGATAGGTTTATCTAAAAGTATTGTTAATTCAACATAATTAAAATTAAAATATAAAACACTTATTTTGTGGCAATTGATAAAATAAACTCTCCCAACTTGTACAACTTAATTTAAAAGTATATTAAAAATAGAAAAATTAAGTATTTTGCTTTATGTTTTTTTTTTTAAAAGAACATTTAACAACTACATGAACAAATGGAGATAGTCTTAAAGAATTGGAATGAAGTTGTGTGTGGTGTAGAAAAAGATGAGTGGGGAAAGGAAAACAACAAAAAGTGAACTATAGCTTGAAGACTCAATTACACCAAAAACTAAACCCCACGGCAGCAACAAACATAGTTTGGTTGCCATATCGGTTCATTTCTGTTGTTGGTGGGGTCCATTGCGCACAATTTCAACCTCAAACCTTTCGTCCATTCCCTTCTTTCTCATCCATTTTCCAATATCAATTCCCTTCGTCTCCACCTTCTCCCTTTCTCTGTTTCCACCACTCAACAACTACACTCACCAGAACGACGCCGTTTCGCAAAGCGTCTAAAAACCGCAACTCCTAACTCCACAGACACACATTCTCCACCTTCTAATCTTTTCTGCTCGCATGCGCCATGTTATTATTATTATTATTGTAACGCTTCGATGGCGACGCGAGGTTTAATCTATATCCGTTTCGTTTAAGCAATTAATGAGGCGTCGATTTTCACTTACGTGGATTTCCAATCCCGCTTCGTTCCTCACACTGCATTGTGGAAACTCAATTAATCTCAACGAATGTTGATTATTATTAATACTCCTTTAATTCCAGACAAAGAGCAAAAGCACGCACTGTTTTCTAGATCCTGCTTTCTCAGTTATCGTTTCCCCAAGCGAATCCGAATCCAGGTAAAGAACGCCATTCCTTTCTACTCTTTCTAGATGAATATCCTCGTGGCGCTCGCATTCTTGTGTCTGGCAGCGCTGGCGCCATGGCGCGTTCGCTCGCAACAACAGAGGCATCTCGTGAACATGACGCTCGTTCACCAGGCTAAAGCTAGCGGCGCTCGTAAGTTCGTTTTAATTTTCATTTTCCTTGATTCAGTGTTAATTAATTTTGCATTATTATTGTTATTCATTGAAATTTGGAGGGAAAAAAATGTTTGCAGTGTGTTTGGACGGAAGTTTACCGGCGTATCACTTGGACAGAGGATTCGGCGCCGGTGAAAACAACTGGCTTCTTCAATTTGAGGTACTGTGCACTCAACTTTCTCTAAATTATTTAAGACATGCGCACTTGTGTGGTAAAGATGTAGTGATATATACTGCTATGTTTTTGAATCTCGCGAGTGTTACTATTGTCTTGAAAAATGGGATGAGTATGTTGTTTTTGTGGTTTGAAAAAGTGGCGATGGTGTCTTTGTTGTTTTGGGGAGGTGAAGAGGGTGATGATTGCGTGAGTCATTGGTTTGTTTCAAAATGCCACATGACAGTGGCTTTTTTGTCGTGCACCTAGAGTTTTGCGCGCGCAGCTTTAGGGAACTGGAATCCACTGTTTTACCTCCCAAAGCTGATTCCAAAATAAGCCTATCCAAGAAAAAAATTATCGAAACCATCCCCTCGGCGGGTATTTACATCGCGGATTTTTTGATACATTGAAAAAGTTTTTGGTAACAAATTTTGAAAAAGTCTTTACAAAATTTTTCTCTTCTCTAAAAAAACTATTGATCCAATTAAGTGATCATATGTAGACATTGTTAAAACTTTGTTAAAAAAGAATTTGTCAACAAATTTTTTCCTTTACATTAGGAATTCAATACAGCAACTCAGCCAAATTTTGACTGATTCATGGTGACTGAGATAGATGGTGGCTAGTCAAGAAGAGTCAAAATTCGGCTCTGATAACAGCAAATTCTTAACTTTTTTTTTTTTCTTTTTTTTAGACTCTTTTTGACAATTTTTTTTTTTTGAAAAAAATTGGAATTTATTTTTCGTAATACATCATTTTTTTAACGTTATATTAAACATTATTTATTTATTTATTGAGGTATTATTCTCTCGAAAGTTTCTTGACAAAACTTGGTTAAAAACTAACTTTTCTTTAATTTTCTTCAAACTTTTTTTTTTGAAATATTAAAATATTTTTGAAAAATATAAATATAAATTACTAACGTAGATTAATTTATATTATTTAAAAACCTGTATTTAATTTAACATTAAATTATTTTTATCAGCTTAAATAAACTTTAAAAGTTAATTCAAATGACGTTACACAAATTAGTAAATGTATACATTAATATTAAATTTTAATTTAACAACTTATATGACTAACATTGAGGATTTACTATTAATTTTAGATTATAAATAATAAATGAATAATTTAATTGTTATTCATTGAAATAAATTGTTGACTATTTTACTAATTTTTATTTTATAAATTTAGTATTATTGTTTTTATTTATATTTATTAATAGATTCATTGAAATAAATGTATTGATTTTATTTATATTAATATAATACAAAAGTATAAATTTTGTTATCAATTTAAATTTACTATAGTTAATATTTTTGTAAAATAATTTATCTTGCAAATTATATTTATGATTCTTAATTTGAACTCTTTAATAGAAATAATTAATTATATTTTTTATAAATTTTTTAAAAGATTTTTTTTTTCATTTAAGTAATATTAAATTAATTGATTAAAATGATGACTATTTAATCTAGAGGTAATTTTTCTTTTTCGCCTTACCTTGATATTGTAAAATTTATGTGCCAACAGGTTAGTATTCAATAAACTTTCAGATTCATTGATCTTTAGCGTAATGTGATAAGCAAAATAAATTAAGGAGATGGTAAAAAGTTTATAAAATTAGAACATTTTATTTATTCAAAATTTCAAATAAATTCGTATACATTAAAATAAAGGTTAAATATATTTTAAGTTATTTAAATTTCAGTAAAAATTATAATTAATTTTTTATTAAAATTGTAGTTTAATTTAATTAAAATATGTGGATTTATTCTTTTAATATATTTTGTTAAATTTATTAAATTTATTTGATTAAAAAAATTAAATATTTTTTTTTAATTTTTTTTACTCTTTTTCATTGATTTGTTTGCAATGAAGTTTCATAATTATTTGTCATGAATGTTTTCTATCACATTTAAAATTTTCTTATTATGTAGAATGGTATCTCCTTAATTACTATTACTTTGAATTACTAGTATTTCGTTTCAAATTATGATTTAAGTTTCACAAAATAAAAATCTTAATTAATTTTCTCAATGAAATTTAAGTGCTCTATTTTATGCAAACACATATTGCAACAACTCAAATTCACATATTTTTTATACATGACAAAAAATTTTAGGAAACAAAGGATATAATTAGAAGAAAATCGTAATTATTTTGAAATCCGATGATGATCAATAAAAAAGGGAATTTATTTTTAAACGTGACACTCATTTAATGACGGACAATAATAATTTATGTTTCTTAACAATTTTTATTAATTCGTATAAAATCCTTTACTAACCATTCATTCAACATGATCTCTTTCTCAGATTTTTGTCTCGTTCACAAGATTTAAATCCAATTTTATACTTACATTTAGTCCTACTTTTATTTGAAATATTAAATGAAGTCATAACAAAAAGCATAACATAATTGTTTAATTAAACTATATATTTTGTAATAAAATATTTAGTAACATTTGTTATTATTTGTTCTTATACCTGTCTCAATATCCATTATTTTTATCCATCTCCATTTAAACTCAAATACTCATAAATTATTAAATAATATAATATATATATATATATATATATATATATATATATATATATATATTATTTTTATTACTTATTTTCGTCACACTTTTTTTTTTCTTTCGTACTCTTTTCTATTATCTTCTAATTGTTTAACTTATTTATCTATTTCTACTACTTTTAGTATTATTATTTATTATTTATTTTTTAAATTGATAATTTTTATTTATTTTTTCTAATTCTTACTTTGTATTTTGGTTTAAAATTTATAAAATCAAATTTTAAAATTATTTGACATTTAATATTATAATAATAAACAAAATAGATATATCATTATAATTATAATAATTAGTTAAATTATTTGACATTAATTATTTAATATTATAATAATAAATAAAATAGATATAGACACGAGTAGGTAGGGATATATCATTATTTAAATAGATTAGAATTTGACAAAAATTTATACTGGGACGAAAATAAATATAAATTTTTACTTTAAAGATAAAATGAAATCCGGTTGAACTTTGCCCGTTATCATTTATACATAAAGATGTACTGTAATATATATTTTTTATTTGTATATATGATTTGATCATTATCTAGTATTTATCTGGGTTTTAATAAATGCTTAAATCATTTTAATTTTATTTATATTAAAATTTTCTTTTATATTTTAACTGTTGAGTTCAAATCTCAACATTAATTATATTTTTAAAATTTCTTTGTATATCAAATCTTCAATTTTTATATTTTCTAAAAGTATTTTTCTAATTTAAAATTTCTATTTATTCTACTTATATTTTCAATTACGTTGACATATGAGTTTAAAAATAAATTCATATAAACAGTCTCCAGTTCAAATATATATCTTATCACAAAATAAATAAATAAAAACTATATTTTTTCTATTATCAATTTGATTGATTGATGAATTTTACTTTTTCTTTATTTCCGTGACATATTATTTGGTATATATATATATATATATATTAATATATATATTTATATATATATATATATATATATATATATTAATAAACTCTTAAAACATTTCTTAAAGTTTGTTAAATTATCTATAATATTTTTTTTTTATTAAGTTATGTTCAAATTGTAATATTAAAAATTCTTAATAATATATTCTTTTATACTTAATATTTTTCTTTAACTTATGTACGTGTGTATATTCGTGTGTGTAGGTTAGATGATGGAAGTTTCAAATTAGACAAGAGTATACTACAATAACAGTGTGTTTTATCCGTCTTAATAACTTATTTTACTTTTAGTTCTTTATTCAGTAATATAAAAATATTGGGTAGTAGCATTATGAAAAAAGAAAAATAGAAAGAAAAAGACAGTACGCATTCCCTGGTAACACTTTTATAAGCAGTGTCGGAAGTGTGGAGTTATTGTCCGAGAATAAAGTTTCGTATATTCAAACTTTGAATCCAAGCAAAGCAATGGAAAGGAAACCTGAAATGATTGAATGAAATGACAAAGTAGACAGTAGCACAGTAGCTACTAACTATTCAGTTAGTTTGGTGGAGCCTAAATTAAATTCCAGTTGAGGAAAACCCTTTGGATCTACCTTCATAAATCATTAATGATGATCAATACCTATTTATTAATTATGGTTCCTTTCAGGGAGGTGGATGGTGCAATGACTTGCAATCATGCTTTGAGAGAGCCAAAACTCGGAGGGGTTCAACAAGTTATATGGCCAAATTAGAAGTGTTTTCTGGTATTTTAAGCAACAATGCCACCCTTAATCCTGGTAACTAAACCAACTTTTTCTATTTTATTTTACTTTAGAAATATCAAAATTTAACTAAATATATTTTTATGATACTCAATACAAATCAAATTATTTTGATTATAATGTCTTGAAACAAACTGTGAGAGTAACTTGTTCTTATCAAATTTCCAAATTTATGTGTTTGATGACATCTACACAAATAAAGAGAAAACAAATATTTCCTTGAAAAGCAGAGTTGATGGTAAATAATAACAATAACTTGGGTCATAACTTTTGGATCCACATCTTGTTGGGTTCTGCTATACCAAGTAAGGCAGGTTCCGTGAGGTGGAACTATTGATGTAGTAGAAGCCGGTAACTACTGCATTTATATGAAATAAAGGAGAACAATTACATCATATTAGGTGAATATAACTGTGTTTGGTACGTGATAGAGGAGGCGTTTTTCACATGTCACGTTGGGGCTGGAAGCACAATTTTAATTTTTTCCACATTTTTACATAAATTTGACTTCTAAATGAATATCCAAACACTTATTATGACAAAATTCTGAAAGGTCAAGTACACAATGAACGCCGTGTGCCTCAAGGTAGCGTTCAGCATCACTATCATGGATTTTGATTTTTTTTTTTAAATATTTTAAATATTTAAAATATTTTATTCTTTTCTCCTATTGTTTGTTGTACTTTACTTTTAATTTATATTCTATCTTATTTTTAATCATTTCATATTTTACAAACTAGTGTGAAAAAAATAATCATTGCCACAATTTAATATCTTACAAAAGAAAGTCATTATTTAATATAATTTTTTATTGTGTAAATTTTCCTTAGACTCAAAATACAACATATATTTGTAATATGATTTTTATTATTAATCGTATTACTTTAACTGTTTTATATTTTACTTCATATTAATAAATATTTTGTGCACTGTATAAATATTTGTAGTATTTCATAATTTTAAAAAATATACTAAAAATATTTTATGAAGCCAAAATAAAAGAAAAAGGTGAGTAATAAATTTATGTAGAGTGTGTTAAGAAAGAAAAAAAAATGTTTAGGATTATAAAATGCTTAATTGATAATGTATCATTCTAGAAAAATAATATGCAAGTCATTTTAAAATACATTAAATACATTCTAATCTAATATATAAACATATATGGTTGTTGATGAGCATTTGTATATTTTGATTGTTTTAATCCAATTATTTAACAATACAGAGTACATGACTGTTCTGTAGAAAAAAGCGTACCACACACTTCATCTTAAAAAATTGAAATCAACATAATGATAAACTATTAATTGTTATAACATCATTAAAGAAAGTTGTTTCGCAAATGTTTTCTTGCCAACATATTTTTGTGAGAAGTGTTCCTCCCCTTTTCATCTCTTGATTTAAAGATAAGAGCATGTATGTGAGCCAATTTAAATTTCAGTGACTGTTACATTGATGTTAGTTTTTTATAGTCTAAAATTTCTATTTAGAAAATTAAAGTAAATATTTACTTTATAGCATGCTACCTTGAACTTTAAAAAGTTATTTTATTTGTATATTAGATTACATCATATATGATTTCTTACTCTTACTCCTATGCTATTAACCTTTTTAATTACCTCCAGACCCATTATTTTTCTCTTAGTTATTTTGGTTTATTATATATAAGAATATAATGGTTGGTGATTAATATAAAGTAGTTATTATTATTATTATTATTATATTTTATTATCTCTTTTAGTATACCAGTATATATACACTGTTGTACAATGTAAGGACTACTACCAGTTTTGTAATTGGTAACATCCTAGTTTGGGGATATTATTTTTGTCATTTCCACTTTACTCTTTTGTGTCCGAGTGGTCCTTCTGGAACCATTAAAAAATAGGTCATCAGGTCTGGTTTGGCCTCACTTACCATAAATTAGTTACTTTGTGAGTTAAATTAATTCAACTCACTTATTAACAGTAAAAAAAACATGAATCAAATTCGACCTGATGTATGTTATTTTGTTGATCCATTTAATTAAAACAATTAAAAATAAATAAATTATATTTATAATTAAAATTTAAATAAATTTAAAATAATTTAAAATATTTTTTAATTCAAAATACAAATCAAAATAAAAAAATATTAAATTTGTATTAGTCAACTTAATATATTGATCAAAGAAAAATAGTCTAATTCAACCTAAATAAAAAGAAATTGTATGATAATTTAGATGGAGTTAACCGATACAACTCATTATAAATTCAATCTGAATGGACCTAATTATTGACAGATACTAGAATTTATAAAAAAAATTAGCCCAAAATAACCTAAACCCCTGATGGAACAACTGAGGGACGGATTCTGATCCAACAGCTCTATTTAAAACACAGCTGTCATTTCAGTTTAAAAACGATAGTCATGCATACAGGCAATCCAGTTGTGTTGTGTATACAGGAGACTGAGACTGTAAACTATATATAGCTCCTGGGTCATGTCCCTCCTCACGGACTCTTGTCTCCTATCGTGTCGTTTGACCTTCCTTTTTTACTTCCGAGTGTTTAGTATGAAATTTCTATGACATATATTTGCTATTTTTTAAAAGAATTATTTTAATAAATTATTCATTAAATAGATAAATATATCCAAGACCATGCCTAGGGTTTACAAAGGAGATTACAGAAGTCCAATAGGATTGGTGGAAAGAGCATATGACAAAACAATAAATAGGAAGTTCTTTGTACACAAATTTTAATTTTAATACATGCTTTTTAAATATTAAAACTAATTCATTTTTTATTTTATAATAATAAATGAAAATTCTCAATATAATTTTAATTTGAATATAATACAAGTATTTTCTTTTAAAATAACAAAACCAACAATTATATTAGACCCTTTCCATACCTGTGCCAAGAAACCTTACATTTCTCTCAGACATTGGTGGTCCCTTCTAGTATGCTGCTTATTGTATTCTTTGTTATATACTAAAAGGCAAACGTTTTATATTAATTAATTAATTTCTTCTACGTTTCAGTTCGATTTTCCCTTAGTATTTTACTAGACTACTTAGTTGGCCTTCTGAGGAGTAGGGTATGGCCTTCTCCAATTGGGGTTCTCAGAGAACATATTTTATTGGATTATACCAAACAATTTTTTACACACAATTTATATATATTATTTTATCTTTTAATTTTTTTTACAAATACAAAAGTTAGATTTTTGTAGTGACCAAAATATTTTTAAAAGTGAATTATCATGTCAAAAATACATTTTCCATTTTTATTTATGGTTTCATTTTATTCATCCTGCATTTTCTAATCATCATCTCCAGCTGAACTGTCGGTGGACATACATGATTTTATATGCTAATCTAAATTATTTTAGATGATGTGTGTGAGCATCATGTGTTGCGTTTAGATCCGTTACACCGACCTGCTAATTTCTTTTCATATGTTCCATGAAAATGAAAAACATATTTCCCCTTCTTTAAAATGAAAAGGAAAACAAATACGTTATTTATGTTTACAAGTTATTTAATTTAATATTAGCAGTATATAATTGTTTAATTTAGTTTTGAAATCTCTGGCGTGACCGTAAAGTCTAACTAACTATAATAACTTTTTTGTCTAATTATGTACTAAAGGAAGTGTTTTTTTTAATCTTTTTTTTTTACCTCTTAGACTTTGTGTTTTTGAGTGTTTCCAAATTATTAAATTATTGCGTTTGTCCGTGAATGTACTGTATCAGATTTTTACAACTGGAACCGTGTAAAGCTGAGATACTGTGACGGAGCGTCGTTCACAGGAGACGCTGTGTTCACTAACAAGGTAAACAACTCCTCATTTACCAGTCTTGCATTCATTCCTCTATCATAAATAATATCTTTCACATTGACTAGACCATTTCTCTAACCCAAAATTACAGTAAAACAATGAAGGTGGTTCCCCGGTTCAGACTAAATCAGACACCGATTCAGGCTAAATAAGAAAGAATGCCGAATATAAAAAAGGAAAACAAGAGCAAAGTTTCTTTTGAATTTCTAATAACTGATATTACATTTAACACTATACGTAATTGTTTTTGTCATTGATTTATTCTTTATTTTACACACTAAACTTGTATCTTGAAAATACTCTTCTACAGTCAGAAGGTCTAACTTTAAGTTATTTAAGTTTTGTTGTAAAAAAACAGTTTCCAAGGGAAGTTACAGTAAATCAGGAGGATATTGGGTTAATTAACTTTACGGGCATTAATGTTTCATCAGCATTTTTAACATGTCTAAACCAATTTGTTGCATAGAGTAACTCTTGGTGTTTGTGAGATGAATCAGACAACAACACTTCATTTCAAAGGGCAAAAGATTTGGGAAGCCATTATTGACGACCTTCTACCACAAGGTTTGGGAAAGGCACGGAAGGTATACTTCAATTCTGTAGAGTTTGCTTTTGTTCATTCTCGCAACTCTGAACTGAACATGAGTTTGAGTCAACAAATTTTGTTATATGATAGATGGAATTTATGATACATACTATCTTGTGTGTAGGCTTTGCTTTCAGGTTGCTCAGCAGGAGGTTTAGCGACCTTTCACCATTGTGACGACTTCGCCCAGCGTTTGCCAACGGATGCTAGTGTTAAATGTTTGAGTGATGCCGGTTTTTTTCTTGACGAGTATGTTTAGTCTATCTTGAGCCATTCCAACGTATTCTTCGCCTGTATTTCTTCAAAATCTAAGTATTGAAGTTACTTTCCCCCTTTACAGAAGAGACATCAGTATGAACCACACCATGAGGTTTTTCGTCAAGAGTCTAGTTCAGTTCCAGGTAACATTCAATAAATGCGACACATGTACGGCACTTGTCTTTTAAAAATATCTTAAATAATGTGTTCATCAATAGAGAATTGAAGGCCTAAATGGTTTGTGGGTATGTGCATTTGGTTTATATGTTATACGATTTTCATCTTCTTAACTGAAAGATATTTAGGCAGTACAACTGCTATATTGCTTCACTTTTACAATTTCTCACATCTGATGACATTTCCTTCTTCATTTGTCGGTTCATTTTTCTTATATGGCTGTTGAAACTTAACAAATCGCTTTTAGGATTTCTCTTTGTAATACGCATTGCTGAATGGTTCAATTTCGTTGTAGATATCACATGTCATAACACGCCTTGGTTACTTTTGTCATTAAAATTGAGCTTAGGTAGAGGGAATTGTTTATATTTCGTATTTTATATACGCAGGATAGCCGAGCAATCGGTTATGTAAAGAATTCTTAATGAAAAGAAAATTATAGTGCTCAAACATGCCAAAGAAGACGAAGTTATTTCTTATTCATTACTTGTAATCCATCACAGCAATATGTTACAAAATAGACAAAAGAGCTAGCTAGAATGTTTTTATTCTCTACATTCAATTTTGAAATTGCATAACAGAAAGCATAGTATTCAACAGTCTTAACATGACAAAGTCTTGTGCAACAGGGGATAGAGCAGCACCTGAATAGAAATTGTACCAAAGAACTGTACTTTCCAGACTTGGTATGATTTCCCATGAACTTGCATCATTAGCTCAGGCAAATTATAATTATTATATACAATTTTGATGTTTTTCATGTTTACATGCAGTGCTTCTTTCCACAATATGCGTTGAAATACATATCAACGCCATATTTTATTTTGAATTCTGCCTATGATGTATACCAAGTAATATTTTTTTCACAATATTTTGTTCTTTTAGCATCCTATATGGCACAATTGTCCAATTATGAGATGATTACACCTTATAATGTCAACAGTTCCATCATATATTGGCGCCACCCTCTGCTGATTTGCACGGACACTGGAACAAGTGCAGGCTGAACCCGGCTGCATGTACAGCAGACCAAATTGCTATATTGCAAGGTTCCTATTTTAAACTTTTATTTCTCAGCAGTTTATGAAATTCTAATGTATTAAGAAGTCTCTAGTGTTTACAGTTAAAAATGTTTTTATTTTGTGAATGATTATACATAGTTCGCACGTGTTGAAAACTCTTCCATTATGATGTAAATAGAACTAATTTTCCTTAATCCACGTCTATTCAGGTTTTAGGCTCGACATGCTTGCAGTTTTGAGACCATTCTATATGAATTCAAGAAGAGATGGGGTGTTCATAAATTCATGTTTTGCTCATTGCCAAAGTGAACAACAGGATACATGGTTTAGAGATGATTCTCCAAGAATAAACAACAAGGTACGGATCTTACTCATTGACAGAGATATGATGATAATAAACCTGTTTATAGTATGTGGAATTTTTAAGTTTGTCTGGAGAAAAATTATATTGCATGAAAATAAATTAATTGACTTTTAATCATCAATTATATCTAACGTATATGGAGAAGCAGTTTGCAAAATAAAAGATTAACAGTATAAGATCTTTGAACAGTGTCAATATTGTAGTATTTCGTTATTTGATGTTTCATCCTTTGAACTTTTGGCACTACGAATTTTAGTCTGCAATATGGTTAAGGTAAACTATCTTTTACAGACTATTGCAGAAGCGGTTGGTGATTGGTATTTTAGTAGAAACATAAGCAAGGAAATAGACTGTCCATATCCATGCGATGGAACATGTCATAATATTATACCCTAAGCTCAGGTAAATGACTTGTATAAAATCATGTATTTGTTCTCTTGCGTATCTAGGTGGCTTTTATTTTCCATTGTCTGACTTGATTTCAAATGTTGCAGGTGAGATGGAAGATTAAACTGAACATTTTTCCTCAAGATTCTCAATTTCTCACATAGAAGCCTTGATAGTCCAGTAAAACAGAATTAAAAGGCAGTTTTTTTGTAGAAGAGTAGAAAACCATACACATATAGTGAATCCTAGGCAGATAGAAAATTCCTTGATAGGAAGTGATAAAGAAACCAATAGAGAAAATGTGGTTTGAATGATTTCAGTTATTTTTCATTCATTATAAAATATTTTTACTTCAATAAAATTAATTTGAATTTCTTTTTCCTTTTTTTTTCTTATGTCTCATCATATCATATGCACTTGAAACAGGTGATAATTAGTAACTATAAGAACATAATGTCTCGGTAATTGAATCAAACAGATAAATGGCGACTATCTATAACACCAGGAACTTCATGATTCTTCAGTAGCAACCTGATAGAATAAGAAGGTTCAGATTAGTAAGGAAGAATTCCAGGGAGATAGCATAAGTGAATACAGAGGAAAATTGAATGCCACAAGCCTGTCTTTTCATTGTTCTATGAATTTTTTTTCACATAAAACATTATGACCATTGAATTTCATGTCTAAAATATAGATTTGTCATTAATCAACCGTCCCATATTCTTAAAAAATACCTCCTTTAAACCTTTAGTATTAAATTCGTTTTACTCCTATTAGGTCTCTTTGTAACTTGAGTTGATTCTTATTAAAATCTTTCTTCTCATTAAGCATAAGTTCGTTTAAAAGTTAATTTTCCTTTCACAAAACAAGTTTCTTTAGAGTTGTCAAAAAATTAAGATTTATCTTAGAACTATTATGAGGTGAATTTAATTATAGTAAATCTTATAAATTATTGACAATAGAGTGACATCCTAAAAAAAAAATATATCAACCAAGAAATAACTATAGAAAGATATCTAATGATAAATTCAATTTAGAAAAGAAATATGTATACATCAATTATATGATAATAACCATGGAATATAAATTTACATAAAATAATTCTCTTTAAAATAATTGTATTTTTTATAATTCTGAATAAAATTATAAAATTATAAATGTTAACGTTTTTTCAATTAATATTTTTGCTTTATTCACTTATTAAAAAAATACAAATAAATTCAATAAAAAGATATTATATTTAAAATTATAATTAGATATAAAAAAATTTATTGTTCATGGGTATCTTGACGATAAATTATACTCACTCTAGGTTAATAAATGGCTAATTAAAATATTAGTAAAAAGGAAAGGAGGGTACAATTTTTACTTGTAAGCTAAAAAAGTAATATAATGTTTGTAGAAAGTAAAAAAGAAAGACTATATGAATTTATTATTTAAAAAAAATTAAAAGGTATTTATTGAAAATAAAAAGTTTATCATCTGTTATCCTTTACTCAAAAACTCAAATCCTAAACATATACCTGAAGCGCAAATACTCCATACTTGTGATCAAGTTTTATTTCATGAATTTTCATAATGAGTTGAACAATTCTTTATGAACATGAATGCTTTATTACTTATTAATACACATGTTTGAAAAATATCAATCTATTGAAAAAGAAAAAAGAGTGAAAGCTATAATTAGTATTTTGTGGATATGAGAAATCAAATTTTAGGATTTGTTCATTATTGTTTGTGAAACCCCTTTTATTATTTCCTTTCTCTTTCCACTCCCTATTCACCAAAAACACACACCAGCTCAACGTTCCTTCTCATCTTCTCTGCATTGGTCTCCTTCACTCCCTCAAACCAGAGGACTACAGCCCCTTCTGACCCATCTTGTTCCTGATTGCAGCAAACAAGTCAGAAGGACCAGTCCAAGACTTCCCTTCCTAGTTAAACCTCCATCCCCTCAGCGGAAGTAGAATTTGCTTCTCATTTCTAATCATTTTCGAATTCTGGAAGTTCTTCTTTGGCTAGACCGAAATTAGGGCCCTATCCTTATTGTGTGAACCTCCATTTCAGTCCCTTAGGTTGTAAATTGGGGTGCTTCATGTCAGGTTTTACAGAGGGGGTTTCACTGGGGAGAACAACACCAATGAGATCTGAGTCTAACCACATAAGACACTGACACCACTCTCAACCCAAAACCTTAAGGCAATGGGTTTATGGGCCTTGATCCTTATATGGTGCTCTACTTTCTCAATTCTGGTCAATGTGAGACTTAGACTCACACTTGGATTCCTAACACTTCACTATGAGAAGCCATACTTGCTAGTTGGTGACCAGTTAAGGTAAGGGAAGCTAACTCTTCACTCAATTTTCGTGTAAAATGTGTCTCTGAGTGATTGGATTGCATGATCATGTGTTTAATTGATGTTTGGAACTGCTTGTTGTGTGAGATTGAGTTTTGTGTGAATTTGTGTAGCTCTGCATGTGAAGAACAGATGGGAATCCTGGTAATTTTGCCGAGGCGAGCAGCTCTCGCCTAAGCGAAAATACTCAGAGGGTTGCATCTGTCACTGCGCGAGGTCTCGCCTAGGCGAGCTGGGGTCGCTTAAGTGAGAGATCCTCTCGTCTAAGCGAACCAGCTTAGCCTGAGCGAGAATTTGCTCAGAATTGTTGAGTTGCCATTGTAAGAGGTCTCGCCCAGGCAAGAGCAGCTCGCCTAAGCGAGACAACTCTCTAGCTCAGGCGAGATCCTCTAGCTTAAGCGAGATTCATTGCAGAATTTGATTTCCTTCTCTGTGTTAGATTAAATGAAGTTGTGCTAAGTGGATTGATGTGATAATTGTCTATCCTGTACGTGAGTTATATGAATAATAGTCAATGTGATGGAATTGTGTGAATTTGGTCTGTATGAGAATGTGATGGAATTAGGATTTCAGGGGAAATTCTAAAGATGATGGTTATAGTGAATGTAAGGACATGAGGACTCAATTTGGTGGTATCCTGACGCTCCTATAACCATTAAGACTCATATAGAGTATAATGGATTATGTCGGGATGAGTAGCAGGAGGTCCTAGTCTATGGACCCGATCCATCATAGACGTGAAGGGGACTTACCCTGGGAGTGGTTGGGTGAATATCCCTTGTGTCCAAAACTCTACAGAGTTTAGGAACCGTCATAGGTGCAAGCCACCAAGAGCTCCAATATGACTTACATAATCTAGACGGATATCGAGTCTAGAATTGTGAATGCGTGTTATGATTGTAGCGATTTGAACAATTCTGATAAATGTGATAAACCTTGATTGGTGCTTAATTATTAAATTGCATGATTTCTCTTTATTTAAATTAGCTTACCCTTCTTGCATATGTTTGTTCTGTGTGTCTTTCTCTTTTGCAATGATCGCCATTAATGATTGGCGTGAGCAACTAAAAGTGCAGGTGAGGATACACTCCTCTTGGATAGGAGTTGAGTAGTGATTGAGCGCTTTCAGCAGTAGCTTTCACCCTTTATTTTGCTTAGATGGTTAGGTGTTTTGTAACTCCTTTCTTAGTTAAGGCTGTATGTATAGACAGTACATGTATGGTTAATTAAGGATGACTGTATTGATACTTTATACCGGCCTATTCCTATCATTTGCTTGAATTATCATAATATAATGTTTTATTTGATAGCATAAAAACTATTAAAACGGGACGTTATATTGTTCACGCAGATAAGATACTGATGTAAGGCAAGTAGGTGATTCAGTTTAATACACCAAGGAACTACCATCACATCTGGAGCAAATACACCAAAGAACTGCCATGACATTCCAGCTTAAAGTAACAAGGTAAGTAACAAGGCATCGTTCACCTAAAACCAGACGTGAAAGACACTTAAAATACAATTTTGGTAATCTCATATCCCCTTTTTTAAAACCAGATTATTCTGTATAGATTTAAAAAATATATTAATTATATTTTAAATAAAATATTTTATTTAAAACCAATTTCTTTTTGTGTAATTTTCAAAATATATGTTAATTATTTTTTGAATAAAATAATAACAAGCAAAATGAATCATAAAAATAAAAAAAATTAGAAAATTCAATTATATGGTTCACAATTTGTTTAATTTAAAGTTTATTAATAAATAGCCTTTATAGTTTATATTATTTAGTTACTATAATTGAAATACTTTAAATTATTTAGTTACTATACAAATAAAATTGTAAAAATATACTCTTAACCCTTAAATGAGGTAAGTGACTGTGTAAAAGTAATGCTAAAAGGAGCTCTAACCTTCCTAGGAATGGATATAAATATAACTCTCCGCACAAAATTTACTCCATTCTCACAAGTGATTATCTCGCTCATCTGATTCTTCTGCAAAGCACAGATTCAGTTAACTTTGTAGAAGCACAGATTTAGTTAACTCTGTAATTACAGCATTTCTTGATATTTGAATTTTAGAAAGTTTTAGTCTTTTGCGGATGTTTTCAAAGACACATTCATTCTTTGATTGGGTGTAGGCTTCTTGATCATGCTTGTCTCAATGTACAAGTTAAATTTTTATTCTTTCTGGCACCTTATAAGTTCTAAAGACAAGAAAGATTGTAGAAAGATCGAAGAAGGAGCAGGGGAGTGAAGAAAGAAAATCAAGAAGCAGCCAGGGTTTGTTAAAGTGGTTAATGCACTGCGCGTTCTTGATTGAGATAGAGTGTTTCAGGTTGATTCTATTTTGTTTTGGGTGTGTTTTTGACAGTTCTGGGAATGTGAAAGCTTTGACCTCTACACAGTGCTTGTGCGCTCTGTTGTTGATCCTGTCAGAAAGTTACTGAATTACAGATATTGATGGTGATTGAGAGTTATGTTTTTGTATTTGCACTTTCTTGCATTCTTTATAAGACTTTTCTGGTATAGATTACAATCTGAACTTTAAGAAGAGCTCTGTTTGCATATTTTCTCTTAGCCTGGTCATCCAAGCCCATGGACTGTCTTTAACTTGAAAATTATCAAACCCAGCAAAAAGATGACACAAATTTTTACAGTAAGAAAGAAAGACAGATAGCGAGAAACAGAGGAGAAAGATAAATAAATTAATGACATGTTTGTCATACAAGAAGACTATAATAATGTTGTTGGAATAACTCTGTGCAAGAACTGGATGTAAAAATATCACGTAAAGGTATTTCTAAACTCTAACTCTAAATTAGTCTCCTTGAAAAATGTGGTGAAAACATTCATGATCCATTTGATTCAGCCAATCTTACTTTTGTTGGAACTAGTAGTAAATATAGACCTAATCTAATACACGTAAAACAGTAAAGAAGCGACTAGATAACAGTAGTCTTACTATTAATAATTCAAAGAAAATTATGAGATGATAATATCATGTTCAATAACCATTGATAAAGAAACAGAAGTATAGGTAGAAAGATAAAATGAAATATGACGAGGGTTAAAACTTAGGATAATGTATATCATATTTTTGGTATCATATATAAATACTTTAAAATTGAATATAATTTTCAAAAGAATTTAATATTATTCTCAAACGAAAATTGAAATTTGCTGCAATAATTATGATGATATTCAATGTAAGTGTTGTGAAATTATAAATTTAATTAAAAATAAAATAAAAGTTATTGAAATCTTGTACACATAATACCATGTAGCCAATCTATTGAAGGAGTTGATTGTTACTGTGACAAAGGTTTGGAATGTTACGATGTTTTCACTGGTGGATTTGTCAAACAGAAGAGTCATGCACTACCCCATATAGCTGCTGCTGCGGTTTCATAGATATAAAATGTGCTTTGGCTCGACAAGAACATAGTACTCCAACGAAGGGAGATAAGGTATTTCTTACGTCAGTAGTTGTAACTTAAAAACGTTAATCAAGAGACAAAGCTCTGTAATGTCCCAAAAACATATAAAATGGCACCAATCAAATCACATCTACCAATCTTATCTATGATGAGTCCGTAAATACCACAGCCCCAACATCTTCACCATTCAATTCATTCACTATCACGTTATGCATAACCAACACACACTCTTACTCAGACTCCCCTCGTTGCCCTCTCACTCTCTCACCACCATTCATCTCCCCATAACCAAGACAAAGGTCATCGGCACGAGAAGGAAACGCAATCGCAGTTCTTCCTTCAGAAGAAGCAATTGGGTTGTCCCCAATGCATTGACAATGCATTGTACTTCTCGCTGTGGCAGCGATGATAACAACAACAACCACAACGGTGCCACTTTCCGCAACTCCAAGCTGAACGAGTCAACCTTCCTGGCTTCTCTCATGCCCAAGACAGAGATTGGCGCTGACCGTTTCCTCCATGCTCACCCACATTACGACGGGCGCGGTTCTCTCATTGCTATCTTCGGTGGGTACCCCTTTCTCTAAAGGTTCTCCTTTTTTGTTCATGTTGTGGTTATTGGTCATGAGTTGATGTTGGTGTTCTAATTTGAGTACTGGGTTGGGTGGCTGCGTATTTGGTTGAAGAACGTTTTGTTGGGAGACAGAAATACGAGTTTTGGCGATTATTTTCAGGCTGAATTGAGAGGGGTCACAATGAGTATGTTTGATGAGGTACATCGGGGCTGGAGGGGAAGTATTGTAGTTCTTTAGAGTCTTCAATATAATTGACCTTGCATGAGTATAATTTTTCATAGATGCAATTTTCACCATGTAGTACGGTCACTGGCATAGTGCTGATCTAATTTATTTCCTTAAAAAAATTTCATCGACTAATATCTATTATGTTTGTATTCTGATGATCAATTGATGTACTTGTTTATATGATAAATTAGTTTAATCATAAGAGCTGCTTGTTTGCAGATTCTGGTGTAGACCCGGCTGCAGCTGGATTACAGGTGACCTCAGATGGGAAACCAAAAATTCTCGATATTCTTGATTGGTAGGAATTAGCTAATAGATATTGAAGTTTTATCTGGTTTGTATTACTTTACCAATAAGCAATGATATACTTATTTCCCCCTCCAGCACCGGGAGCGGAGACGTTGATACCTCAAAGGTGGTAAAGGCTGATGCTGATGGTTGTATTTTGGGGGCTTCTGGTTAGTGCTAGCTAAGGAAAAATTATGGGAAAATTCTTCAATATGTTGTACTATTTCAACTGTCTAGTGCCTTCATCTTAACATGTATCGCTTGTGATGACTGCTAGTTGCTTATCAGTTTTAAATTCTTGATTGAATTTGAAGTCACAATCCTACTTCAACTATTCTGTTTTATTTTTTATCTTTTGTTTTGTGCTCCGTTCCTAAGAAAGTATCTATAATATTTAATCATTCTTTTCTGTTTCTTTCTTCCTTCTCCCTAGTCAACGAATATGAACCACATTAAGTTCTTGTCTGTGTTTAAACATTCATGCAAAATCTGTACAGGGGCGTCTTTGGTCATCAATACTGCCTGGAAAAATCCCTCTGGTGATTGGCATGTGGGTTACAAATTGGTTTATGAACTCTTTACAGAAAATTTGACTTCTCGTTTGAAGGTAGCATTGGACATTTTCAGAATATTATTATAGTTGCAATTTGTACTTAATACCTATGGCTAATAGATTTGATTTTCCCATTTCTTCTCCTAATTTAATCATTGGCAGAAAGAAAGAAAGAAAAAATGGGATGAGAAAAACCAGGAGGAAATTGCAAAGGCTGTAAAGCAGCTTACTGATTTTGATAAGGTTTTGTAAAATTTGCTTGATTCTTCTTATATGCCATTATTTCAGTTCTACGATATGATCTACTCATAACAGTTCAACATTTTATTTAGTAGGCACTAGGCCTTCAATATTTTAGAAGCAAGCTACTGCAAGCGCTGAATTAATTTTTTAAGTGCATTTCTTGAAATGTTTTTCTTGTTTCTCTTTTGTATGCATGCATATAACATGAATAAGGTGTTTGGAAAGACAAAAGGTATTCTCCTTCCTTTTAGTGACAGATGTACATTTTCTATTATGTTTCAGTTTGTTACATTTTTTCTAGTTTCTGCTTTCTTTGATCGGCAGAAAAATTGCCTCATAGCCTTAAAAGTATAAGTGAATAAAAGGTAGAAAGAAATTATTGCGTTTATACTAGCATTGTGGGAAGCGTGATTATGTTCATGTGGTGACTCATGTAAAACAATGAAATCTTTCTTTTGTTTTTTAGTTATCAGTTTATATTTCTAATAACTTTGTGAACCGATAAAAACCTTCTCTTGTTATAATATTCCTGTTTGCATTCCATTATATATTTCTATTCAATGTAACTCAAAACTGATTTGTCTTCTTTTCTAGGAACACGTCAAGGTGGAGGAAGCTAATCTTAAAAGGGTTCGTGAAGACATTCAGAATAAACTTGATCTTCTGAGGAAGCAGTCTGAGGTGGGCTGAACTTGTTATTAACTTCTGTTGATCTGTATATTGCTGCCTTTTCCACTCCTTGAAACCAGTATTTTATTCCAATATCCATTTAGCTATATGACATTCTGAATTTCTGTATTGCTGAACATATTTTTTATGTGTGAAATATGGTGTCATTTTCGTGGTGAATGATGAATTATTGTTCCCTGAACTTTTGATTGGATGCAGTTGTTTTCTTTCCTTCATTTTGGGCATTGGTCTATAACTTTTTCATGGGGACATCTATAATGGTTATGGGGAGAATTGAGGAGTTGTGAAGAAGTTTATATTCTGTGTTACACTCTGAACAGTGATATATTTTTATAGTATGATTATAACCAAGTAAATTATAAAGTAATACGTTATAGACATGGACTCTAAATTTAATAGAACTAATGTTTTTAGGGTTGTTTAGGAGAAATATCATCTGCTTCTGCTATTCCTACTTTTGATACTTTTGTCACAATGATTTTGGAGTCTGTGTTGTCACACTGTCAGGTTTTGCAATGCTAGTGACGGTGACGTTTCTCACGTAGTTGGGATGCAAATATGTGAGGTTTTATCGTTAATACTGCTTTAACAAAAGAAATGGGTTTTTTATAGTTGAATACTCTTTGCTTCATAAAATGAACTTGAATAACTCAATACCAAAAACAACATAGATCAATAGGAACCACATAAAGGAACCAATAATCACATGAGCTGCATGTGCTATATTTAAAAGGCTCTTTCAAGTTTACACCCTCGAGGGAACCATGAACCTCTGTATCCTTTGTAAGAACCATAAATTTATGATGGTTCATAGGGGTGAAGGTTGCTCAACCCATGGTTTGTAAGGTGAGGACTATCCAAGCCATATAAGAACTGGACTACATTGTTCATACATATAGTCAGTGTGCGAGGCTAAACACACTCCCTTGAGTTGCAATTGAGGTAGCCCTAAAGATGTTGCCTTAAATGTGGCTAGCAGTGATTGCAATTAAGGTGGTTTTCCAGCACACTCCCTTGTGTTTAGAGCTATGGGCCTGACATGTGGCATCTTACATTTGGATTTTGGACTTGGCTTTACTCCATAAAATGGCCCGTAAGGTGAGGATTTCTCAAGCCTTATCAGGATTACATTGATCATGTTTTAGTCGATGTGAGACTACTCCGCCCTCTCGAGGCTGCAACCATGGTGGATCAACGGAGACCACAGTTAAGATGAGTTTTCAATAGTAGCTCTACTGCTGTTAGTGATGCTCATAACTAGCTAGTAGCAATGATAATATTTTTATAAAACATTTGTTCCTGTGTGAGACAATGTTGGAAGCATTGCATTCTTCACAAAAACACAATTACTGCTTCATCTCTATCTTTCGTAAAAAAGTTCTTCTAAACTTGTGCTTTGCCTTTTATTTACTTTCTGATCTCATTCATGTTTTAGTCAATTTAGTTGTCTTACCAAAATGGCAATGCTGTTATATGTTTTAGAGTTATGATGATAGAGGGCCTGCCATAGATGCTGTTGTCTGGTATGATGGAGAGGTTTGGAGGGTTGCAATTGACACACAGAGTCTTGAGGATGATCCAGACTGTGGGAAACTTGCTAATTTTGTACCCTTAACTAATTATAGGTACATTTGGTTGCTTATGTTATTTACCTGAAGTTTTAATCTCAGTTGATTGTTTTCGTGCACAAAAGTGTTTGGAAATTGGTTGATACTCATTTTTGACTGAATGAATTTATTGCTTAAGGCCCCCATGCTATAGTTACACGTTACAAGTTAATTAAAGCTCATTCTATTTGTCATGAACTCATGATGTGACTCTTTGTTCCCCTGCCCCTTTCTACTCTTTTTCTTTGCATTGAAAATAAAGTGTGTTTTCCTTTGAATTATATATGAATTTTGTTTTCTTGTCGTATTGCTTTTGCTTCAAAACAACTTTGCAGGATTTAAAGAGTATATTTGTTGCATAATGATGTACATGTTTTAAAAGGAAAGTGTAAGATGATTGTCAAGTCATCCATTGATTTATAGTTTTTAAAGGACTAAAAAAGGTATCTTCTGAAGCTCAATAAATGTTAAGCAGGACTTGCATGCTATACATGAAATTGTTGTTACTTTCAAATCATTTCTTGCTTCTAAGAAAATTGAACAGTTTTAAATGTAAACATTAAATAATATTTTGAGCTGTTTTTTTATAACATTCTGGACAGCTCTGTTTATTTTCTTAAAAATGGATTCTAAGGTGTCTTGCAAATTTATGTATCAGTGAACAAAAACTTAACAAGAATAACTACCACACGATGATATACTATACAGCTACCTGAACAATGTGCTATTTTTTTCTATGAAAAATAATTCTTAACTTAATTTTATTATTTTTTTGGTAACCGTTTCTAGAATGTTTTATTAATAGTTTCTCCTAATGTTTTATGAGATCTTCCTCTAGTCTCACATAATTAGACTACTCAAAATTTGATAAACTTTTCTGAGTTTTCTCACTGGAGCAGAGCTATTGGTCTTCTCACATGACCAAACCACTTCAATCCTGAGTTTCTTATTTCCATCAATTGCTTCTTCAATAGGTGCTGTTCCAAAGCACCTCACATTTTCATCTCTACATCACAAATAATTCTGGTAAAATTTAAAAAAAGAAAATTATTATTTTCCAGAAATAAGTAACCTGACTATTAAGAAGGAAAAAGGCAGTGGTTTCTCCCATCTTTATTGTAGTAGTTGATACTTGACAGATGTTTCTGAAGTAAGTAGTCAAGTGGCATTGTATAAATGAATGCAGTTTAGCTATAGGAGCAATTGACATTTTAGTTCTAATCAGCGTGGTAGGTATTAAAAGTTAAAATGATTTGAATAATAACTATTACTGTCTACTTTTCAGGACTGAGAAGAAGTATGGTATCTTCAGCAAATTAGATGCTTGTACATATGTTGTGAATGTCTATAATAATGGAAATGTCTTAAGCATTGTAACAGATTGCTCCCCTCATGGCACCCATGTTGCTGGTATAGCTGCTGCATTCCACCCAGAGGTACAGTACAGATATAGTTTTATCCATATATTTCAATTCGTATGGAAAGTATTATACATTATAATATAAAGTATTGTTGGTAGGAACCTTTATTGAATGGAGTTGCACCTGGAGCACAATTAATATCTTGTAAAATTGGGGACTCTCGCTTAGGTTCAATGGAAACTGGAACTGGTCTGACTAGGGCTCTGATAGCTGCGGTGGAGGTGGTTCAAATATATTTTTTTTAATGGCATGACTATCATTCAGATTTCAATTATTGATGTATATTTGTCTTTAGTAGTATTTATCTTTGACAAAACTAATTTTGTTTAATAATTTACAGTGCTTGACATGTATTATTACGTTGTAGTGATGTGCCTTGTCTCATTTCTTTTGTAGCATAAATGTGATCTTATCAATATGAGTTATGGTGAGCCTACTTCACTGCCAGACTATGGACGGTTCGTTGACCTTGTGAATGAAGTATCTTCTAAGACTTCCTTTTTAACTGGGCCAATTATATCTTTCCTTTGTCATTTATTGTTCTCTGAGCTATGGATATTGCGTATGATTTATATCTAGGCAGTAAACAAGCATAGACTGATATTTGTGAGCAGTGCTGGTAATAGTGGGCCAGCATTGAGCACTGTTGGAGCACCTGGTGGTACATCTTCAAATATTATAGGTGTTGGAGCTTATGTTTCTCCTGCAATGGCAGCTGGTGCTCATTCTGTTGTGGCACCTCCTTCCGATGGACTTGAATACACATGGTATATTTTATTCTATGTGAGTTTAAAATTGGATTGTTTCTTATATCCTTTTAACTTTTACCCGGTTCTTCTGGATTTGCATCATTTTTCATTGCATTATTTGTGGAAATATTTACAGGTCTAGTCGTGGACCAACAACTGATGGAGATCTTGGCATCTCTATAAGTGCTCCTGGTTGTGCAGTTGCTCCTGTTCCTACATGGACTCTTCAACGGCGTATGCTCATGAATGGGACGTCAATGGCATCACCATCAGCCTGTGGTGGAATTGCATTGCTCTTAAGTGCAATGAAGGTTCTTGGACATGATTCTTATTTAGACTGTATGTTTCATTTGGTTTTACTATGCAGTTTTATGGTAATTTGTGATGTGAATGTTCCACGTGCAGGCTGAGGGGATTCCTGTGAGTCCATATAGTGTGAGGAAGGCCCTTGAAAATACATCTGTTCCCATAGGTGGTTCACCCGAGGAAAAGTTGTCCACTGGGCAAGGGCTTATGCAAGTTGACAAGTATGATATATTTACAAGTCTTTGATTTCATGGAAGTTTTGGTAAATAGTTTTTATTTAAGATTTATTATTGACTTAAATCAAATAATTGATGACAGGTGTTATGAATATATAAAGCAGTCTCAAAATATTCCAAATGTTCGATATCAAATTATGGTCCATAAATCTGGAAAAACAAGTGAGCATACTACATTCTCCTGGACTTTCCATTATGCATTTAGTCATGTACAATTATGATGGTTGCTGACATTCTGATATTTGCCATTGTTGTAAAATATGAAGCATGTGCAGTATTTGTAAGTTTTGAAACTTTTTTAGTTTCAATGGGGCACAAGGGAAAACATGTTAGAAAGTCTCTTACTGTGCTAAAAGGGCTGTAAATCTCATCATTTTCCCTATGCTTAATATAGTCGCATTATCTGTATGATTAACAAAAAAATAATAATAATTCTGGGTAGAACTATTTTGTAACTGTATCATGTCCAAATGTTGCACGCCACCTGTATGTAGTAGGAGATCACCTTCCTACACCTCTCACTATTGTCATCGTGCCCATAAGTTTAAAATTGTTTGGGTGCATGCAGTAGGGACATTGCTGTCCATACAAAGGTGTTATTGGTGTGTCACTGCAAGTTTTTATCTCAAGAATAATTTCTCATAATAAAAAGGCCAAACTACTGTTTTCATTTATGGATATTTCATAAAAACACTATAGAAGTAAATATCTTGATTATATGATGACTCATATGCCTACTTGAGCTTTTGGGCATGTGTGCATTATCCAATTGACTATTTGATGCATGACCAAAACATTTTCTTAATCCATATATTACCTACAGTTCTTTATAGATCCGGTAAGGTCTAGTTCGCTTCTATATGCTGACAAATTAAAATTCATATTATAATTCAGGGGCAGAACTCATGTCAATCTAACTTATAATTCAGAGGAACAAAATAGTGGGCGAAAAAGAAACTGGTGTAACCAAGCACCCTAAGTAAATGTTGCATGGCTACATATTTCTAGCAGTGACTTGTAAATAGGACAGGATGTCTTTCACCTTTGTGCAAGTGTTGTATTAATCATGTTTTAGTAGAGCAATAAAACTGACGAGTTATCGTGTCAGTAGTGCTTAATTATTGTTGGAGGAAGAAAAATAAAAAATAAAATAAAGTACTCGTTAGAGCATATACTTTGAATGTCCAAATTATATCCCTTTCTATAATTGCTGATGGCAGAGCCTTGGTCACGGGGCATCTACTTGAGGGAGGCTAGTGATTGCCAACAACCTATGGAGGTAAGATAATTCTTACATTTAGTGCGCATTGATAATTGTAGCATGTTTCAAGTCTTGTAAAATGGAATAAAGATAGGAAAGTGATAAAACAAATAACCAATGACTGATAGTAATATGTACCTAATTTTTATGTTGACGAAGAACTATAAGAATTTGTTGAGTTGACAAACACTGATTTACCTTGCTTTATATAGGGTACAACAAGAAAAAAAGGTAGTGTTTGCTGATATTTTGTTAGGAAATTGTTGGAGGAGTGTTACAAAAGTGATGAGTCTTGATGCTCGTAATTGTGCTTTGAGATTTCTTCTTACAATATTTCATGTGTGTGTCAAATCTATGTTTATCTGAATCTGCTCATCTAGTGGGGTAAGACTTTTGCTGTTGTTGAATTTGTTATCAATTAACGGAAAAGTAATTTATAATGCAATTCTTTTTGTGTTCTGATGGGGTAGTTTTTTAATAATGTGTTGCACTTATTGACAGTGGACTGTGCAAGTTGATCCAAAATTTCATGAAGATGCCAAGAAGCTTGAGGAATTGGCTATGTTTGAGGAGTTCATTGAGTTGCACTCATCAGATCAGACAGTTGTGAAAGCTCCAGAGTATCTACTACTCACTCATAATGGTCGTACCTTCAAGTTAGTCATCCTTTATTATATCCTTTCATTCTAAGTGTACGTATAGTTTTTTAATTAGTTCATAATGTTATATTTATCGAAAAGATTTAGGGATAGAAATACATCAATGTATGTCTTATAGATATCTGAGAATGAAGAACCAACTGAATTTTTTAAAGGAGCGGACACATCTATTTTAGGCCATTTCTTTATTCTTTATGCACCCTTGTCTGTGTTGTTTCATAGATGGACTTAAGGAAGAAAGTGTCATAGATGGGGTATACTGTTTAATTTAATATTTTTAGCTGATATAAAAATATATTTCTCACAAGAAATTTATTCCATTTCATTCGTTTTTGCACTAATGGAAAAATTTAGAAAGAAATTTCTCCACTTTCCTTATTTTCTATCCGTCCAACCAAACACACCAGCACATATTTTTTATTCTAATCTAAATGAGTATTAGTGTGCGTAGGGTTTTGATATTGAATGGGTTTGGATGTAATTGTTTATATATGTAATAACCATATAATTCTGACAGGGTTTGGATGATCCAAATTTGTTTTTTACATAATGCATACATTTGAAGTAATTTAAAAGTGAATTCTTCCTCTGCTACCACATTTTTTAATAAAAAGGTTATACATAGGGTTAATATTCTTAATGTTTATGGTTAAAGATGATACGTATATGGGCATTGGCATTTATTTTCCATAAAAGCATTGTTCATGAACATATCTCTTTGTCTGAAATATTTGTGAAGTTTTGTTTATTATAATTTATAAGCTACCGTAACTTTTGTTTTAAATAATTTTTAGGAGCATGTTTAGTTGAACTTTTTCAAAAGGACTTTCAAGCATGAAAAATATGAAGAAAAAAAAAAGAAAATCTCCGTAAGTTTAAATTAACTTATACATAAACTAATTTGTTAAAATTCTCTCATGTAGTTTCTCCAATTTTATTTTATTTATTTATTTATTTTATTTTTAACTTTCTACATGAGCTAATTTTAATTTGTAGACAAGTCAGTATCATTTTTTTCTTCATATCGTTTCCTCTCCTAATATTGCTTTTAAAGAACCTTGTCCAAACAGGTTCTTGGAAACATGAAATTTCCATTTACAGCGACAAAACTTGGTAGTTGTTATGCGAGAAAAAAAAGGCCTCCACGATGAATATACATAATCCCAACTTATTTTCCTTGAAATTTGTACACTATAATCTCTAATCTTTCACATGCATCATTCTTAAGCTTTTCTGCTAAAATATACTTTTCCTATCAAATAGTCTTGTTTCTTTTCTTCATTTATTTCAACTGTAAAGTAAGGGAAATAAAACTGATAATCTAAACTACAATGAAGTGAATGAACAACAACTAGTAACAGACACATGAACATAAACCTAGACATGTACTATATAACTGAATTGCTAATTTTGTTTTTTGTTTTTGTTTTCTTAATGACAGACGAATTATATTCCTTTTTCAGCATAATTGTAGATCCTACCAATTTAAATGATGGTCTGCATTACTATGAGCTTTATGGTATTGACTACAAAGCACCATGGCGTGGTCCTATTTTCAGAATTCCAATTACTGTAACTAAGCCCATGGCTGTAACTGACAGACATCCTCTAGTTTCATTTTCAAATATGTTATTCCTGCCAGGTGCTCTTTTAAAAATGTTTCCAGAAATCTCTGTGCATTTAAATTATATTTCGCAGTGCTTTTGCAATTTTGGTCTAGTTTATATTCTTTAGTCCTAAAACCAATACTTCATGTCTTAATTTTGTGCTTCACCAGGCCATGTTGAGAGGAAGTATATAGAAGTGCCAAATGGTGCATCTTGGATTGAAGCAACCATGAACGCATCAAGTTTTGATACAGTTCGAAGATTTTTTGTGCACACAGTTCAGGTACAATCTGCAGTTTGAAATTATTGTAGATTAAGTATGGAACTTCTCTTGACATGCTCACTATGTGTAGATATGTCCATTGCGAAGACCTTTTGCAAGGAGGAATGTGATAACTTTTTCTTCTCCTGCTGCCAAAAGCTTTACCTTTAGGGTAGTAGGTGGCCAGACATTGGAACTAGTCATAGCTCAGTTCTGGTCAAGTGGCATTGGCAGTCATGAGACCACCAGGGTAGATCTTGAGGTAACAGGATTCATGTCTATATCTCCTATTTTTTTGAATTGGTCAAACTACGTCATGAGAACTTATCTAAACTCCTTTATTACGCCACCTTATTAATTTGATAATGGCTACCAAGAGTTTTTGGCTGTGTGTGGCACTAAATGTGGAGGAGATTTTACCATTTTTTTTTCTTTCTGTTTTTGTATAATAAGAAGAAATTTACTTCCACCATAAACAATAGAAGATGCTAAAAATAATGCTTCTAAAATAATTACTAGAAGAGAGCTCTTCAATCCCTTTTTGCATAACAAGGAGATCTTGAAGTACCCGTGTGCTCAGAACACTGAAAGTCTGAAGAGATGCCAACAAAACAACCACCTTCCAAAGCATTCCTCTTTCAATCAGATAGTAACCAACTATTTGTAATCCACATTAATAAGCCTGAAGAAATCTCTCATGGTAACATGTGGCATCAAGATGTCTGGGATTTGATTGGCATTGTCAGCTGAAATTTAATCTCGATTGAAATCCATGGTTAGTTATGTCCCTTAGATTAATAATTGAAGAGAAAATAACACGGCCAAAGACAAGACAATAAATGGCTAAATTAATTATAAATGACTCCCTCTGTCTAAAGGGAGTTTTGATATGAAGGTTTGAAAAGCACTGATGACCCAATACATTAATTAATTTTCAAGCAGGGCATAATTTTCCATCATTTTGAACCCATTGATGTTTATGGTTTTCAAATTTTCCCCATTTTCTTTGGCTTGTGCAGTTTTAGTAGAATTTTATTAATTAGTGGAAAAATCAAGCATGTCCTTATAAAGCATACAGATGAACTTTCTTTGTAATTCCCTTTTAAAAAAATTGTTAGAATTTAGATGTGCAAAAGTATGTGTTTGTGTTTGTATATAGTCTTATCTTTCAAGTTCAGCACCTTTTGTAACTAGGCCTTGCATATTGTTGGACGCTTTGAAGAGTAAGGGTGTCTTGTTTTCTTCTGTGACTGTAACTTTTCTCATAACTTCTGGTCAAAGAATTGAATGGGAAATTACATTAATTTTTCATTGAGATGCAATGTTGTTTAGTTATATAAAATTCCAGGTTATGTTTCATGGTATAAAAGTCAATCAAGAGGAAATTGTACTTGATGGGAGTGAAGCACCAATCAGAATTGATGCTGAAGCGCTATTGGCATCTGAGAAACTTGCACCAGTAGGAATTCTAAATAAGGTTAGCTTGTAAAATTCAACTTCTTTTTGTGCTATTCCTTTGTGCTTGTGATGTGGGAAAGTAATGAGCTTTAACTTATTGTCCTAATTTATGTTAAAAAAATGCAGATAAGGGTCCCCTATCGACCAATAGATGCTACGATTAGCTCACTTTCAAGTGATCGTGACAAACTCCCCTCTGGAAAGCAGATACTAGTTTTGACGTTAACGTGCGTAGTTATAAATTTCTTTGTGTGCTTAATTTATCTTTGCAATGTTTAGATGACCTGTTCTCATTATTCTGATTTCAGATACAAGATCAAATTGGATGATGGAGCTGAAATAAAACCTCAAATACCGTTTCTAAATGACCGGATATATGATACTAAATTTGAGTCTCAATTTTACATCATTTCCGATTCAAACAAGGTACATTCATTCTGATATTTAATTTCATTTTTCTTTTGAAGATTGAAGTTTGAGGGAAGGTGGAATGATTTATCATTTATGATACTTTCTGAGGCATGCGGATAGCAAGATTTGAAAAGAAGACTGAAAAATTGTATATTATTTTCTTAGGATATACTAGTCTGGACCTAGTGATTACAGGGAATAATCTTGTTATCATAATTACTGGAAATAAAAATGGAAACAAAATTGCTTTGAAATGTTCTTTATACACATGATACACAAATAACACTCTGAATATCCCATGTCAGACCAATTAGTCGAACTAACAACTTGCAATTTAATTTTAAACAATTGACACATTTAAAGACGGGTCAAACTAATCCAAATCCAGGAAAAAAAAACATTGTAGAAAAGTGGTTTGAACTAATATTTATTCTTTTTACCTTTCAATTTTAGTCTAGAACATTTTAAAGATAAATAAAACACATGTTTAAGAATTATATCTAAGGTTGAAATGTGGAAGTAGAGTCCTTCAAGATTGGGTGGGAGCTATATACAAAATTTAAAATTGACTAAAAAACTAAAAAACTTAATTATTTTTTTATCAGTTGCGTTCAAAATTACATTACACTAGTTCTAAACTAATATTTACCGAGAAATGACCTTGCTATTATTAACAGGGAAATAAAAATGACACATGTTGAATATAAGAACATGATAAAAAATGACCTTGCTATTATCACATGTCATTTTCATATTTATCGATTCTGATTGTAGAAAGTATATTCAAGTGGAGATGCCTATCCGAACTCTACAAAACTTCCCAAGGGAGAATACAATTTACAACTGTATTTAAGGTACAACTCTTTCTTAACCATGTACTGGGATGACCAATTATGTTTGTTTCTTATGGTGTTTGATCTTTAGTTGGCATAAATAAACTTTGAATAGTCCAGTTGTGTTGTTTTCTAAGGACCTGAAGGTTTAGTTGTTAATGTTTGCAAAAGAAAGATGGCGTATTTATTACAAGGGTAATAGTTTTAGGGTTTAAAAATATTGAGAATGAGAGATGTATCAAACATGGTCCTAGACTTGTTGGAAAATCGCCTTATCATCGGGGAAACCTCTAGCCTGCTTTTCTTGTGTGGTCTCTTTGTGGGTTGTCTTAATTACAGCTTCAACGATAGTAGTTTAGTCTTACATTCACTAGAGACACTTAAAAAGAACTTCCGAAGTTTGGATTCCCCTTATAAGTTGGATTTATGTTAGTTTACATTCTAAGTCCATATTTTAAGAATACTCCATATAATTTATTGTTTCAGGCATGACAATGTGCAGATTTTGGAAAAGATGAAGCAGCTGGTGTTATTCATCCAGCGGAATTTAGAAGAGAAGGTAGTACATGAAATTTTGAATGACTTTGAGCATCCCTTGTACCTTTTGCTTTAGCAACAGTCTCATTTGTCTTTACATGATTGTGAGTTTTTCAAACGGTTTTCCAAAAGCTCCCCCCAAAAGCTGACCGAAAACAAGAAAAAGTATTTTCCCACCATAAGCTAATACAAACTTTCAGTAGAAGAATTGATATATAAAATTCTATTCTGATGAGAGGTATCCATGAACCCCCCACTATAACATTGTGTATCACTAATTTCTTTCTTATTAAAATTCAAAGTATATATATGTATGTTCTTCCCACATAATAAGACGGGTCTGTTATTTCCTTGAACAAATCAACCTCCTCAAAACCTAAATTGTTTATTCAATTCTATAAATGAGTTTGTTATTTCCTTGAATAAATCAACCTCATCAAAACCTAAACATTTCATCAATTCTACTTTCTTCATAACAACACATACACTCATACACAGGAACCCCAACTTCACATCACCCAATGTCCTCTTTGTTGGAGATCCAACATTGAATAAGAATAAGGCTGAATTATAATATATAAATAGAGTGCAATCCTCACAAATTGGTTTTGTAAGATTAAGTTAGATTTAAAATTCAATTTCTTAAGATGATATATGAGTCTATCCTTTCATTCCTCGGTGCCTCTGACTTCAGATGCTTAAAGGACCTCGTTGAAATCCTTTACCACCTTCTAGAAGGTTTTGAAGCCCACCAAATTCAGAAACAAGACTGGCATAACAGAAAACGTGGCTACAAACAAGAGTCAAAACCAAAGCATAAGAAGAAGCAAACATGGAAAATGGAGGCTTTGGACCAAAGGATCGACATGGCGAAGGACAAAACCAAGTCTTTGGAGAAAGAAATTGCAGACGTGGCCAGAGAAGAGAAAAGAGGCATTGGCAAAGAAGCTCACTGATCATTATATGAGCGACCCAGATTTTGGATTCCTTCATGATCATTTCTCTGATTATTTTGTAGTGTTTGAGGAAGGAACTCGAGTTCTTAAAATCTAGGTCGGTGACCAAAGTCTTGCCGCAAAATGGTGTCGCTCTATGTACTCATCTTTTGATCGTCACATTTTGTTGTGTGAAACTATTACAAATAGGATTTTTCCTCATAAGGATTATAAAGAGCGTGAAGGGGTTGAGGAGGCGTATTATGCTTATAGGGTTCGCATTCGATTAAGGAAGAAGGTGTTGGTGCCTTTGTAAAAAGGTGTTGGAGTTGCCTGAGGCGTTAATTTGGGCCAATTGTTGGGATTTGATTCCTTACAATAGGGTTGTCTCTGTGGCTATGAAATTTTACAAAGAGAGGGTTTGGAAGCATATAAGGAGAGGTTTGGGGCTTACTTGGAGAATGTGAAATGAAGAGCACTATTGTTGCTGGTGCTTTGCTTCCCCATGAGATCATAAGGTCATTGAATGAGGATGGTGGGGATGTGGCTGAGTTGCAGTGGAAGAGGGTGGTAGATGATTGTGTGGCAGTGGGTTGTTGGTGTGTGAGTTATGTGAGGAACCTTGGAAGGGGAAGGTTGTGACTTTGTCTGCTGACCCTCAATTTCATTTGATTGAAGGGGATGATCTAAAGTCCAAGACTGAGTTTGTGAGGGAAATGAATTGAGGGATGAACACTGATTTTCAGAATGTGTTTAATCTGATGTTGGAGGTGGCTGTGCACGGGAATCTGAGGCCAGATCAGATGATAAAGAGCTTTTTTGCGTTCAGTGACATGGAGTTTGGTGAAGTCTCAATAAACCCTTGGACTAGTTGTGCTGGATTAATTAAGTACTCAATTTTTATTTCTTTCTCTGGTTCAACTAAATAATATAAAAAAAAGTGGAAACACAATATACCTGGTACAAATTTCTTATTCCTATTTTCTATGACATGTTTGCGGTTTTATTTATAATGTTTTAGCTTCTATTTGGATGCATGGGTCGATTTGTTAAGAAATGTAAAAAAAATTGGTAAACACCCAACATGAGATGTCGAACATAGCACATATTACACTAACTTATTTTCTATAAATTAATAATAGAACCTTGATAATAAGAGACCAATTCATCCTTATTATGCTGCATAACGGATTAGACTTTGAATTCTGAGAAGATAGACTTATACTCAAATGCTCTATTGAGGGATCCTCGGATACCTCTCGCTGGAACACAGTCAAATACAGAGAATTAGAATGAAGCTTCTTATTTGGTCAGTTGTTCCTAAATTTGATTTTTCTCTTGGAATCTTAATGTGATCTCATGATTAACTTACATTTCTTGGAATGCTCGTGGAAGATATAAAATTTATATACATTATCAAAGCTCTGGCCACTTATTTGATTCCTTCTATATTTGTTTAATCACCATTTATGTATGACTTTGTTTCCAGGAGATCATTCGGTTATGCTTTTTCTCTGAACCTGATGGTCCTGTGATGGGAGATAGTTCCTTCAAGTCCTCAACGTTAGTTCCGGGGTATGTTACTGGTTTATAGTCCCTACCTTGTTCCTTAAGGTTTAAATGTTAAATTGTGCTGTGGTACTGATGTTTGCTTATTGATAGTATAAAGGAAGGATTTTATCTTGGTCCTCCACCAAAAGACAAACTTCCCAAGGTACATTGTCCTCCTTTCTTTGTGTATCTCCATTGGAGTTTTGTTAAAATTTAGTAACTTTTGTAATTTTACTTTGACAGAACTCTCTACAAGGATCTGTGTTGGTGGGATCAATATCATATGGTAAACTATCATTTGCTGGTCTACAGGATGGTAAAAGTCCAGAAAAGCATCCTGTGTCACATCGGGTTTCTTATATCATTCCCCCAAATAAGGTTATCATCTACCTATGCACTTACCCACCTTAAGGTCTTCCTTTGTGCTCTGTAATTGTACATATCAATACGTTCTGATTTGGACAAGCACCAAGCTTGCTGATGTATCAACTGTTATAAAGCGTATGCTATACATTAATCTCTAATCATATTTTCCTTTTACCTTCTGCTGAAAGGTTGACGAGGACAAGGGAAAAAGTTCTTCCTTATCTTCCAAAAAGACAGTTTCTGAACGCTTAGAACAAGAGGTATGCAAATATTCTAGTAATTTTATAAAAATATATTTATAATTTACTTGAAGAGTGATAGATAAGCCTTGACTTTAGCTATATTAAGTAGAAGATGCGAGCTTTTGTTCTTATCATTAACAGTTTAAAAATATATGTAAAATAAATATAATAAGTTATTGTAAGAATATCTTGTGAGGGAAGGTCATAATTGTTTTTACTTTTCTATCTCTCCAAATCCAGAAAACATTCTCTTACAGTTCTGATTTATCACAAAGTAGATATAAAAGATTTCAGATCGTATATCTTTTGCCTTAATTGGTAAGAATCCTAGTGTAAGATTGAGTTGGACATTGAGTAAAAATGATAATGATAAAGTTGAACAACATATGATGAAGAAAACTCATACACCAATACCTTAAGGTTTTGGGTAGAAAGTAGTGTTGTAGTCTCTTATATGGATTAACTTATTGGTGTCAAATCTTCCTATTGAATCTCCCTTCATAAGACCTAATAATGGTATTATTAAGCTGGCATTGACTTGTCCTTTCAGGTACGAGATACAAAACTGAAAGTGTTTGGCGGTCTAAAACAAGGAAGCAATGAAGAGTGCCTTGAATGGAAGGAGTTGTCTGCCTCACTCAAAGTCAGTATATAATTCTCCCTCTCTCTTTTTATATGCGTGTGTGTGTGTGTGTATATATATATATATATATATATATATATATATATATATATATATATATATATATATATATATATTGTTTTACTGTTATTCAAAACTGTATCCTGCTGTTTATTCTCTAGGTTGAAATTAAATCATTGCAAAATTTATGTTTCCTTCCAGACTGAATATCCAAAGCACACACCGTTGCTTGCAAAGATTTTAGAAGGTTTAGTTTCCAGAAGTTATATCAAAGACAAAGTTCTTCATCATGAAGAGGTACATATTGTTCGAGTCAAATGTTTTACTATTATTTCCCCCCTTCCCCCTCTCTCCGATTTTCCTTTACAAGCCTATATTGATGCAATTTTGTGTTGATAAAAGTATTGCTCGATTTAGTAATGCGTGAATGAAATGAAGAGGCTAGTTCTTTGACAATTTTTAGTACACTTCGCAGATAATTGATGCAGCAAATGAGGTTATTGACAGTGTTGATAAAGAAGAGTTAGCAAAATTTTTTGCACTAAAACATGATCCAGAAGATGAGGAAGCAGAGGTGCTTATCCATGTTCCCTATCCTTTTAGTTACCCCTGCCACTGACATGGCATGTGAGTGTTGTTTGTTCAGAACATTTTTCAATATTACATGATTAGTTGTAGTTTTGGCACTTGGACTTTTATAATTATAGAAGTTGGCTGTGCAATTGTTTGTCTGAAAATGATAGGATAGTGAAAACAAACATTTATACCCTGATAATGTATAAAATGTTAGAACAATCATTGTCAGGTAAAATTACTTCCGAAGTTCCATCCCCTAGACAATAAATTTTGGCACTACATTACTATCACCATGGATTTTCACTTTTCAATTTGTTGGCAATCGATGATATTTAATCCCACTGTAGAAAACCAAGAAAGAGATGGACTCAACCCGTGATCAGTTGGCAGAGGCACTTTACCAAAAGGGGCTTGCACTGGCAGAGATTGCGTCTTTGAAGGTTAGAGCTTTTATGTTCTTGAAAGCAATGAGCGTACACTATCAACAGTCACAGTATTCACATTTGCAAAACAGGGAAATACCATGTAGATGAAACATAGATCAATTTTTATATATCCTTACCATCACTGGTCTATGAAATAAGGACAAGGGAATGTTCTTTTAAAAATCTCAAGCACATTTTAATGCAGGTTTTTTAATATTGGAAAGATCATCCACATATTATTTTTTTGATTGGAGAACTTGATGAAAACATATAGGGAACTTGATCTAAGTTTTGTCCATTGATAAATATGTTCTGCCTGCTTCATTTTCCATGCTAGTTTATCTAAAACTTGTTTAACCTAGTAGCTGTTTAGATCGGTTATAATCCCTCATTGGCTAGGTATATAGCCAACAGTAATTGTTGACTCAAACAAATCCACCCCAATTGATATAGCTTTGTAGATTCAGTTAAGCCTAGTCCATTCACAACACTAACATGGCATTGGAATATTCAAACTCCATGCTCCTAATACGTAATCCTGGGCATGAAGAGTGTGTTTAAAGAGATCATATTTGCTAGGTGTATGGTCGAAGTACTCTTAGGTAGCTTTAGTTGAGCCCAATGCATACTCGATTCAAATAAAATCAACATTTGATCTTGTAGATATTCGTATAGTCAGGTAGCTGTATATTTTCCTTCTCAAGTTCAAACTTTGGATGTCATATTATGTGAAATAGTAAAAGCTACTCTTTTCAAGTTTGGACTTGCGTTATTGGGTTAGTATGATGTTACAGTGTCAGAATAAGTCAAAGATTTCCATTATGAAAATAGTATCACTTAATTATTGTTTATCAAGTAAAACTTGACTTGTATATTGTCAAAGGAGGTAGAAAAGTCCTTAGCTTCGGTTGCTACAGAAGGTGCAAAACAAGATGTGGAGAAAACTGATGAGCAATCCAAGGATGATGACGTTCATCCAGACTTGTTCAAAGAGAACTTCAATGAACTGAAGAAATTGGTTGATGTCAAGTGCAGAAAATATGGAATCCTGTTGGTTACAAACGAGAGGCGTAATCAAAGGCTTGGAACAGCATTGAAGGTATTTTCATTTTGCTAAAAATCTTGTGTAAGTTTCTGCCATTTATGACCCTCTTATTAAGTTCTAATGTAACAAAATCTTTAGTTTCCTTTCTCCACAAAAATCCTCTTGTTGACACAAGTTCTGTCTCAAACTCCTTACACATACAATTGGCGTACTTCATTGTTTAGGAGTGTCCAATAAATACTAATCATATATGTGAACCTTATTCAGGTACTGAATGACATCATTCAAGATGATGCCGAGCCTGCCCAGAAGAAATTCTATGAACTGAAGCTCTCTTTGCTTGAGGAAATTGGATGGACTCATTTTTGTACATATGAGAGGGAATGGATGCTTGTGCGTTTCCCCCCAAGCTTGCCCCTTTTCTAAGCTCTTCCCATTGTGAAGTTTTTTAACAGCAATGCAAGGAAATGTCCTTCTACTTAGTTATTTATTGCCATGGCAATCATTCATGCAGCATTAGATTGACCATTTTACTCCAACAACCTCCCAGCTTAATTGCCAGTTTCAAAACAACATTGGAGTTTCCATTCTCTACCAAGCTACCTTCATCCCATCATTGTCCAGGTGTGCTTACAAACTCTTTCTATGTAAAAATAAAAGAAAACAAGATATGACTGTTTTTGTTTTATACATCTTGTAATTCCATTCAAGTGCCTCACAATCCTTCTGTGTGGATCATCCCTTTTGACATTAGCAATTACAGAATTAATGTGGTTTTCAGTTTTTATTTTTTAATGTTTATTGTTCTTTCTTAATACTTATGTTTTGGTTGGATACCTCCGAATTCAAATATTACATTGAATTCAGACTAATCCAAGCCAAACTGCGTGGAAATACATATTTAAGTGTAAGCAACAATTGAGATCTTACTATTATGCTCTTTATTGTTTGGAATATTTAATGTTGGATTTAGTATCTATTGAGTGAAAAATATGAAGTAACCACTCCTTGAAGAAATAGAAGTAAAATGTTGGGAAAAATGCATCATCAATCAAGAACATTACCGCTTTAATCCCCAAGAATCACCCTATTAACAGATAAATAAGATTAACCCAGAGAACACAAGAATATAACGTGGAAACTCCAAATACAGAGAAAAATCACGACCGCAGAGAATAATCACTATGTGCAAATTTGTACAATACACAGAAAACACTCACACCCTTCAGAGTAAGAATTTAGCTACATCTCACAACACTCTATCACAAGAGAATAAGAAAAGTCAAACACTGGCTCAAAGTGTCTTCAGCTTGGGGCAAGGAACATCATGGACTTAAAGCCCATTATATAGTTACTAACATTCACCCCTTTAGTTATCCTAGGTGATGTAGGACTTTTCAAGACATGTTATTTTCATCAGCCCAACATTCTCCACTATAATTAAAATAAACATATTTCCATTACCTATACTAGCAATCATACTCCATAAGGAGTGTCACTTGGAATCAAGTCGTCCCGAGAATTTTCACTTGGAATCAAACTATCCCAAGATTTTCACATGGAATCAAACCATCCCAAGATTTTCTACTTGGAATCCAACTATCCCAAGAATTTTCACTCGGAATCAAACCATCCAAAGAATTTCCACTTGGAATTAAACCATCCCAAGAATTTTCATTTGGAACCAAACCATTCGAAGAATTTTCACTTGGAATCAAATCATCCGAAGAATTTTCACTTGAAATCAAACCATCCCAAGATTTTCCACTTGGAATCAAACCATCCCAAGAATTTCCACTCCGAATTAAGTCATCCCAAGAGTTTCATGCACCCTGCATCAATGTTAATCAATGCCCGTGTGTAATCACCACACCGCTTTGATACCACTATTGGAGAAAATGCATCATCAATTAAAAACATTACCGTTTTTATCTCCAAGAATCACTCTATTAACAGAGAAATAAGATTAACCTAGAGAACACAAAAATATAATGTGGAAACTTCAAATACAGAGAACATCCACAATCACAGAGAATAATCACTATGTGCAAATTTGTACAACACACATAAAACACTCTTAACTCTTTGACCCTAAGTACACCCACACCCTTCAGAGCAAGAATTTAGCTACACCTCACAACACTCTATTACAAAAGAATGAGAGAATTCAAACACTGGTTCAAAGTGTTTTTGACTTGGGGCAAGGAATATCATGAACTTAGAACCCATCATATAGTCACTACCACCCACCCCTTGATTATCCTAGGCGATGTGAGACTTATCGAGACATATTATTTTCATCAGTCCAACATAAAAACATTTAATAAATATATGTTATTACCGAAAGTTAGTCTGCCCTTTGTGCAGTGAAAATTGTTAATGACAAAAAGGTCACACTTTCTTATTTCCTTGCTTGGACGAGACATTAGGGATATGGTCACACACGCACTCAATCTAGCAAATATGTTAATAAGTTGCCTAATTCCAGTATTAGAAGTGTTGGTTTTATTTGGTGGAAAGGAACTCTCCAGTTTTAATTTGATTATTGATAAATGATATAGTCTTGATAATTCAAAAAAGTGTTATTTTCATTTACAAAAAAAAAAAAGTGTTGCAAACCTTGATAATTCAATGTAAAGGACGTTTCTAAATATTTCTCTCAAGTGGAAATAAATATTGGAGATCCAATATCGAGTAGAGATAAGACGAATGTAAAGTATATAAGTGAGTGCAAATCTTATCTTACAAGTTAGTTTTGTAAGGTTGAGTTAGGTTTAAAATCTACTTCTTAATATGATATCAAAGTCATGAGTTTGAGTCTATCTTAAAGATATTTATTATTTATTGAGCTTATTATGACACCTGCTATTGAACCGTTATCGACTGCTCATTAATTTCTAGTTCCACACTTAAAAAGTATATATCTTGGTGTGAGGAGATATATTGGAAATATACATCGATCAAAGATAAGACGAGTTTAAAATATATAAGTGAGATAAACTTTATCTTACAAGTCGATTTTGTAAGATTTAATTAAACTTAAAACTTTTTTTGTTGAAAAATATAAGACAAAACATATTTGTTGAAAATTATTCCAATGTTTTCACTACACCGGTTTCTTAAGACAAATCTACAAAGATTTTTATTTCCTAGACATCCATGTTTTCTCTTTTATACCCTTGATATAGATGCTTTTTTTCTTTTTTCTTTTTTTTTTCGTGAGGCTACTAGTAAAGACTGTTGGTAAAAAGGTGCAAGTTAGATGTGTGGTAACTCTTAGCATATATTTTAAAAAGCATTAACAATGAAGATCTCTACATTAGCTTTCGTATTTCTATTAAATTAGATAATTCAAGATACAAAGTCACGACTTAGTTTTTTTTTTTTCTTTTTTAAATGAAGATCACATCCTAGACTTGCTATGATTTATTCTTAAGAATTCTATCATAAGCACCAAACATCAAAATTAAAGGTTGATCTTAATAAAAAAAATAAAATCATATTTTCAAAACTTGTGGGAATCCAATACCTCTATAAAAGCCTACAAAAGAAAATCCAAGACTTAGTCATTGTTTGGTATAGGCTATTTACTATTTGTAGATATTTGTGAGGATTGATATGAGATGATTGACAAAGATTGTGTATACTTATTTTAAGTGGTTTGTGATGATTTGTAGTGAAAACTTAAAGAGGAGATAAGTGTGAAATGAGAATAGAATAATTGATATGATTTGGTAAATTACTAATTTACCCTTATATTAACATTTATTTATTTTTCCAAATAATTCTATTTGTTGGGTTTTTCTTTAATCGATTTGTAATTTTTATTGAAAATTATTAAATAAAATTTGTAATTTATTCATATTTTAAAAAATAATTTATTTTCAATTTCTCAACCAATATTTTTTAACCAAAAAAATTTATATACGAAAATTTACATCCTAAAAAAAAGTTACATTACATTGACCAAAAATATTTATATATTTTGTTTTCTTTCTCAACTATCATCATATTTCTTAGTGGAAAAATGGATACCCTTTCCAGCTTAGAATTTTGTAAACATAAATATTTACACTTTTTTGTCACATTAACATAAATTAAATTTAGCCAAAATGTATATTATATATTTTTACCGTTTAATTAATGTTAATGCCAATTAATTTTAAACCTATCATTACATGTTTGTTTTTGTTTGTTATCGTGCAATATCTTTGAACTAAATAATCCAGCTGTTTTGTTAATGTAAACTTTTATTAATAATTATATCGGTTAATATAAACACCTTTTTAGGAAAAGGTATTCTGAACACTATCCTTATTTTATATGTTCTTTCAATTAATTAAAATCTTCATTTTAAGTTATTTCAAAATAAAGTTTAAATACTTATTTGCATTAAAAATATTTAATTAATAATTTATTTTTTATATTTAAATTTATAATTCACTTTTGTTTAAATACCTTTTTTTCTCAATTAAATTTTTATATCTCTTTAAATAGAATTAATGTTGTTGTATCTTCATAAAATCACAAAAATTATCACGTGTTAGTCAAAATCCTCTTATCCCTCTCTAATCTTTTTCTTCTCCAACAACACAATCTCATTGTTTAAGATACCTATCATCACCCATTATCATCCATCCTTCTCCATTCCTTCCCTTCTACGATTAACTTTTCATAAACATTTTATATAAGAAAATCAATATATTATGTTCAATCTAAAGTATTAAGATAATAAATATATAAGTTTTTTTTATATATTATTTTTTAGACTTATTCCCACCAAAATCTACTTATAACCTTTACAAGAAAATCTGATCCTAATACCTAGAAGGAAGATTATATTCTGAAAGCATGCACTCAATTTTTGTTTATCTTATCTCTATGTTTTTCTTTTCACTCCCACAAACCTAAGTTTATTATTTTCCATTCTACAACTCGACGTGAAGCGAATCTGGTGAAAATGCCTCTCAAAAACAACATTTCAGTGCTCCTTGGCCAAATTAGGTATCCATATCCATATCCAAGCCCCCAATATATTCCTTTCTTTTCATACCAAACAAAAAATAATTAGTGGACGTCAATTTTATTGAAAATGACATTAGGGTTTTTTCATGGGTTTTATCGAAGTCGAAGGTACAATAACCTAAACGACGTAAGCGTATCAAAATGTACGAAATCATTTCACAAGTATACAGTAACAACAGTTATTACACACTACAACATTAGCCTATCAAAATGCGGCTTCTCATTTGTTCCCATATCTTTGTCTTCATTTTTCACGCTCTATATCAATATACACTCGTTCACAAGGACAAAAACACACACCACATGCGTAATTTTACACATTTTGAATCATTTGAATTTTTACAACATTTTGTTTTTTGTGGATTGGATAAAATTCCACTTAAGAATGCATGTAGGTGATCATCAACTTTCAACACGGAAATCAGAAGACTTCGTGTCACCTTTTTCATCAACATTATATGCATGCGTGAATCTTCTTTATTTTATGCACACTTCTTCTTCTTTTTTTGTGGACGGGGGACAAAGTTTTTTCTTTAATAAAGTGTCTGTTTAATATGATGAGTTCAATCTTTGCTGCTAATTTCATTCTTAATTCATAATTGAGTTAAATTAGTAAGACGTAAAACGACATAACCGTACGTACTTCAAAGTCAAAAAACTTCAAAAGAAAAAAAAAAAAACTATCATTAAATATAATTTTTTGTAAACCTCCAATGAGAACCATCACAAAGCTAATTCTAAAAGTGACTCTCTATTCAAAGAATTGAAATTAGGTCAACAAGGATGGGCTTTTAGTCAACCACACGGTTTATGAGAAAGTATGAAAATAAAAGTGTGAAGCATAAGGTTAGCTGCGTAAACAATAACTCTGCCTTTAACAGCAGATAATCTCTTACTTGTTTCAGATTTCAGCTTTCTAATTAAAGTTGTTCAAAAAAGGAATTAAAAGAAACACAACTATAAATTCTTTATGTGATTTTTGTTACAAGTCTATATATATAAAGATTAAATATTATAATTTGATTCTATATGTTTAATTATGTGAATTTTCAACCCTTTAAACAAGTTTTTATGTCTGCATTGCTGCAAAAGCATTGATTTCGAATCTGATACATGAGTACAATATTATAATATGAACACAAGTACTAAATTAAATTAATTATGACCGGATTGAATATGAATTTAAGGATTCTAGAGTAGGGATGTTAAAAAAAATCTATACTTGCAGGTATCTGCGGATAAAACCTGCAACGGGTAAAAAATGGATATTAAAATTGGATATCCGCTATCTGCGGGTCCAGATATTTTTGATACTCGCATGTTAACAGGGCGGGTACAGTTATCATAATATCCATATCCGTAGATACATGTACCCGCTAAACTTTAATTCACAAAAATACCCTTATATATATATATATATATATATATATATATATTAGTAAAAAATATTTTGACCTAATTTCTGCACATCTTGTCTTCTGTCTTCATTCTTCCAGCTTCAAGTATTGGTACGTTGTCTTCTTCCAGGTACACCCCTTGACATTCTTCTTTTTCTTTTCTTTGAAATTGGGCATATTATAGTATGCTTGTTGTCAAATGATGAATCAAAATAAGAATACTTGGCACGTGACAATTGAGGTTTATTATTTGTTTATTGTGTTTATTTTTCAGGACTCAATCGGATAAAGTGAGTTTGTTGATCAAAACATTAATTAAATAATTTTCATTGTGTTGAACGTCATTTTATATTTATTTTTATAATTATTTGGACTTGTATGAACTTGAGTTTATTTAAACTATTTAAAAGTTATGACAGTGATATTTTATTTTATTTGAATATATTATTAAATACTTGTTTTTTAAATAATTTTGTAAATACTCGTGAGTACCCATGGATACTCATGGAATATGAAAAAAATAGGCGGATAACTACATAACGGATATCCGACGAATATAAGTACAGGTACGGGACATATATTTATCTAGCGGGTAAAGTATGGAGGAATTACTATCCGTACCCTACCCGCTCCATTGACATTCCTAGTCTAACACATTTCGAGGCCTAATTTAACTTGGACCAATTATATTGTTTATGATAATTAATGTAGAAAAGGCAACTTTAATTTTAGCATAAGGTTCTAAATTCAAAGATTAAGAAATAATTGTACCTTTTTATGAGCAGGACAAAAAGTTTATATGAGTGAGGGCATTATATCCTGTAATTAGAGCCTCTACTTTTTGAGAAAGAACAAAAAAATGGGCACTTAGAAGATATAGCATTGGATATTGGATATGAGGTGGGTATGAGTTTGTAGTGATGATAGATCCTACTCATACCTTCTCCAATCTCAATGCGAGTAAAGTTATTTAATGATTATAGTCATCACTTCATCAAATTTATTGCTTGATTTTCATTATTTATATAAAATTCTATAATTTAGATTTTGTTTATTCTCTAATACAATTTATTTTACTTAATATATATGTGTTCATATATGTATTTTTATCTTTTTTATCTTCACATACGTTTGCAATATATATCTTACTCAATTTTCTTAGTTGAAATTCCTTAACAAGATATATAATCAATATATTTTAAGATGATTTATTATAATTTATTAATATATTTTAAAGTAATGATAAAAAATTTGTAGAAACACTTGCTAGTAATATACCTTACTTCTTAAAAAAAAAAATTAAGCATATTAAAAAGTTGTACTTTTAATTGATTAAATAAATTTGTGTTTTCATATATATATATATATATATATATATATATATATATATATGTAGCTAATAGCTTGTTTTATATATTATTAGTAATTTTTTTCTTCTTCTATGGTGTATTCAATATATTTAAAAAAAATTGATTAAGTAAATATTCTATATAATTTTTGTCAATATAATTACGTTTTAAAAAATATTGATCACAAAATATTTCTCCCAATAATAAATTTGGTCCTTTCTAACTCATAATTACCTTTCAAATTTAAAGAACATAATTTATAATATATCTACGTCTTGTCATGACATTTAATGTAAGAGTCATCTCTTTCGAAAGTTGATTGTATCTTTCACGTTCAATTTTCACACATGATTAACTATACGGTGTTATTCGTATAATAAAAATTTAAAAAAATTTAAAATATTTATCTTGGATCAGTATGAAAATGTAACCAATACTACTAAATATGTATTGTACAATAACATATTTGAAAATATTTGAAAACAAACACCTATAACATTCAATACTCATAAAATATAATTGTTATTTTATTACTGACATATTTATTTGTTATTTATTTCTATCTCAAATCTAACTTCGTAAATGTTTATCGAATAAACTTCATGGATATTTACAGGTTATTCATAATTGCTTTCCATACGAATTATGCAATAATAAGTTTGAATAAAATATAGTTAAATATTTAGAATCTACTACTTATTACAATAATTTGTATACCTTATTTTTTAAAATTTTGTTCCTAACGATTGAATTTATTTAAAAATATTGAATTGTTTATTACAACTAATATGTAACGAATTTTTCGTACAAGTAATTTATTTGTTGAATCTATTTTAAATTCATCACATTATGTTATGTGAATTCATTATGAAAAAGCATATTCCAATAGTATTTTTTAGTGATTTTTCATTATTTATTACTTTAATTATTAGTATTATTATAATTTAAAATATAATATAAAACTAATCAATTTTTTGTACCATAAAATTATAATATGAAACTTTTTTTCAGAAGAACTAACAATAGCTGATGAATGGTGACTTATGCTTCTTAATTGTAATATTTTTTTAATATAAAAAATGTTTATTTAGTTCATTTTTAAATTATTAATCATGATTAACAAATCATCAAACACTTCATAATTATTGACACGGGTACCGAAAAACAATACAAGTACACTGACAAATATATTAAAGAAATTGTTCTTTTTAATAGATTCATTAAACCTATTGCAATTTTATCCTGTATTGAAAATTTTATAGAAATTGGACATTTGTCAGTTTATTATATACATTTACATTTTAAATAGTAATTACTTCGGTGTGTGCAATGAATCAACAACTAATAGTTTATTTGATTAATTGTATACTATATAACTTTTGATGCCGTAAGCGTAAAAGTTTGACATTTGGTATCAACTATAATATAGAAAGTGACGGGACGGGAAATGATGAAATTACTCAAAAAAATTATTTCAGGAGAAATTATCAATCCTCTAATTTAATGGTTTTAAAATTATTTGTAGGTTAAATGCTTGACATTACATTTCTTATATATTAATTTTTATATGCAGTTTTTAAAATTAGTTTACAAACTATAATGCAAATATTATTTTCTTCTGTAAGATAAATCACAGTTCTGAACCAAAACTATGGATAATTACCAAAATATGAATTTTGTTTTATGGTGAACATAATTATTAGTATAGGGCCGAATCCACTAGTTCAATTGAGTACTATTATTCCAATCATTAGCTAGAAAGTGAAACATCATCCATAGCAATTAGAACCAGAAATTCATATATGAGATTTTTGAGAAAAAAAATAATTATTCATTATAATTTTTGTCCGTGTATAAGATATATACTTTGATATTATTAATTAATTCAAAATTATATTTAAGCTTTTCTTAATTTAAAATCAATTTATTATCGATATATAACTTAATATTAGAAATATGATTTATTATATATTATTAATCCGGAATTATAAAGTTATTTGAGATCATACTTCTTTTATTATCATTTGATACCATCTTCACTATTATTTACTTTCTTTTTTTTAGAAATATAAAATTAATTTTATTTTTATAAAAATTATCAAATAGTATCAAATAATTTTTTTTCTAAAGTTAATTCAGTGATAAAATTAGAAGAGAAGATAAGAGTAAGACACAAAAATGATAAGATTACTTTAGTGGATAAGTTAGAAGAAAGGACAAAAAAGGTCGCTGAACTGTTTTACTAAACATAATATTAATGTGTGGTATTTTGAAAAGTTGGATTTACAGGGTATTTTTCTCTATTTATTTTTACTTGGATCGGAAGTGCTTGAATTTAAAAACAAGTTTCAGCACGTGCTTGATAAATGTAGGGATCTATATCTAATGAGCTAGCTAGATTCCATGCATAGAAATATATTGATAGACAAATCAGAAATGCACAGGATCAACGGTACACAGATCTATGAATAAATTTGGATGCATCATGGCCGGTGGTGAGGGAATTAATCCCGATTCTTCAAACCAATGAGTTAAATTTTGTAACATTGGGTTGAAATTTTCTAAAGTGGATGAACAATGAGTGGAAGACCATAGGTAGGCCTTAGGGAGAGCATAATCGCTGGTGAGTGATTGTAACCAGGGGAAATCTTAAAAGTGAACCTAGAGAGAAGAAGCGTTAGCACGATCTTATACTCCATGAAGGTCAAATTTCTACCAACACACATTCTCCCTCCAAACCCAAAAGGCAAAAACCCCATCTTGTGCTTGCATCCACCATTCACATCATCCATGAACCTCTCTGGCCTG
>Ga0214545_1001113_pt1 | contig 48705 bp, 24 predicted proteins | sample CNSS4metaG_FD_160064 | JGI IMG/M metagenome (GOLD analysis project Ga0214545, IMG submission 160064) | Root nodule microbial communities from cowpea collected in UCLA plant growth center, Los Angeles, California, USA - CNSS4 | ecosystem: Host-associated > Plants > Roots > Nodule | place: USA... | reverse complement strand
TTAAATAAAAAAAAAAAGAGGAAAAAAAAAAAAAAAAAAAAAAAAAAAAAAAAGCTTCAGGCAAAAACCTACCTCCAACTTTTTGACAGAAGACCATCGATAAAACTGGAACCTCTGCTAATAAATTAATTGGCAAGAAGTCAATCTATGCATATCTGTCATAATTAAATAGTCCAATTTCTTCTTTGTCTCTCACAACAACTAGACTGCTGCTTTTTGTTTGGGAATGTACTTTATCTTCATTCCTTTTTCAGGCTTCGTTTTGGGTTTAGATCTTGCTACTCCAGAGGTTGCAGGCAACCGGTTCTCTGTATCACAATCCTGGACAGACTGTGCTCCACGAGGCTGAGGCTCAGAATCAGGTGTGCAAACCAATTTTACATGGTTTGACGAGATAGCTTCTTTCCATCCTGTATCACAATTTTTAATTAAATAAGCAAACTTAAGACCAAGCCAAGCACTTAGAGTCTGTTTGAATATAAAGCTAAAAGAGTTTTTGAGAAATTCTCAACTCCAAAAAAGTTCAGTAGCTCTCAAAAACACTTCTAGCTTATATACAAACAGGTTCTTAATAATCACACTGCCACTACAGTAAATGAACAATATAATGAAGAAAGAGGTAAGGATTACTTTGGGCAAGAAAGGATTTTGCAGCAAGGCTGGACAGACGTAAGCTTTCTGTATCTACTTTTGCCACATTATGGGAAAAATTGTCCCCAAAATCAATATCATCATTACCCTCTACACTACACAACCTTAAACTACTTTGACCAGACGAATTTTCATCAATTTTCCCATTAATAACATCAGCTTTTGTCCCACCATTTTGAAGTGGAAATGACTCTTTAGTTCCATGCTGGCTAACAGGCCTCCAAAACTTTGTTAAACGACCGTTGCTTCCTGGTTTCTCCTGAGCAGTATTCAGCTTGGACAGATTCCCTGCCGAGCAATCCCGCTGGGGTGCCATAGAATTACCTCCGGAAGGGCAGCAATTACCCAGACTAACCGATACAGATCCTATCAAAACTTCATGATTTTTAACTTTGTCTGGTTCTTTCAGCATTTTGTTTTTTAGAACCACAGCATTAGATTCTGCTTTAGGTTTTCGACTCCAAACCTTACTGCCATTGATTATAGGAGCTACCCTAAGATCATGGCTGGTTCTATGCTTTTGATTAACTCCAAGCTTCGACAGTTGAGAATTTTGGCCTGCATTCAAACCATTGGCTCTTGCCCATTGGGATTTTGGTAGCCCTTGCCATCTGGCAGGCATTGTGCCCCGGCGATTATGTCCTTGTAATGTCTGCCGCTCTATATACAGATCAGTGTCACAATCATCATACCCTGACAGCGTATCCCCTTCTATAACTTCATTAGTGTCTAGGCAGTGAGAAGTTACATGTGGTGGAGGAGAATGATCAGCAAATATATCTGGATTATGTGCATCGAAGTCACATGTACCCAAAGATGCTTCTCCTGGTGATACATCCTCTCCTGCGCTGCTTATGTTCCCTTTAGTTTCTGTGTCGTCTTCAATTTGCTCCTTTGCCTTGTGTTCTTTCTGTCTGAGCTTTTTCTGGCGTTTCCTCTCTAAAATCTCAGCTTTTCTATGAATAGATAGAAAAAAATAAATATAGAACCTACAATAACTAGTTTATAATAGAGTACATAACATATCTAGTACCTTATTATTGGCTTCGCTATAAACAACTTAAAGAGCAAGGCATTAACTACCCAAATGATCAAAATAATGTAATTTTGTTTATTTATTATTATAGGTCATTAGAAGTTGCAGAAGTCATTCCAAAATTCAGACAGCTAAAGAAAGAGAAATATAAGTCATTACATATACATGTCTATTTTAAGTCTATTATGGTATCTAGAAGTATTCTTAAAGCCAGATAGTAGACCATGGGTAAACTAAGAAAAAATTGTTGCATTATGATGTTCTGTCAGTGCAGTGAGACTATTAAAGTTTCGCTAAAACTACGCATAACTCGTTCTGAGTGAACATAATAAACACCAGTATCCTTCATAAAACCTGGTCCTTGTTGGGAATTGTTTCTCTAGCTAAAATCAAGTTAGGTTTCTTTTCCTACTGTTTTTCATATGCATTGATTCAATGACTATATAAATTCCCTGCTTTCAGCTATTGAAAAAAGAGTAATGCTCGGGCTCCACTTTAAATACTAAATTTCATCCAATTGAGGTGACTTCCCTCTAATGGAGGACAATAAAAATTTTAAATGGAGGCAAACAAATTGAAGATTAGACCATGCTTTTAAATGAAACTCAACCAAACACTTGAAATATTTTCCTTTCCTTAAGAATCTAAAAATTGAAATAAAAATCAAAGAACCGCTCAGGGAAGACACAGACCAACAACACCTGATATCAATAAAGGCACTAGAACAAGGGAATGAATGGGGAAAACGTACCAAGAAAGATTGATTCAAGGACAAAATGGTTAAATGTACCTTTTCTGAGCAGCTTCTTCCTCTTCCACAAGTAGCTTTTGGCATCTCAATGCTTCAGCATCCTTGTCAGCAAGCCAAGCCTTCACCTATGTGAAATGAAATTCATATTTCATCACTACTGTAACTAAGAAATAAATGACCATATTTCATCATTACTGTAACTAAGAAATAGTAAAGAAAGGTTATTATATAATCACGTCAGATTTAAGAGAATGTACATGCAGGATATGCCATAATTTTGGTTTCACTGGCAATGCGTTTTCAAAAGCATTATAGCTCAAGCTATGTGCCAAGTCAAATCTTAAGGTAACAAATTAGAACTTTGTTTATTTTATGGCATCAGAGGATGCCAAAATATTGTTTTATATTAATTATCTTTTTAAACCCTTCTATCGCCTCTTTGTGTAACTGAAAAAATGGACTGTTGTGTTACGTGTAAACTCTTCCACTTATGTATATGTCAACATATGGAAACTGTCAACAATGATAGAAGCATGAACTATTGTGTAATTCTAAACAATTTTTTAGACCCTTTCCACCAGTAAAATCAGGATCGTGTTACTTGGGAAAAAGCCAAATAGAAGAGTAACCACGAATTGATTTTATACCATAAATCTGATTGAATAACTATGGATTTGTTCATTGTTAACTTTTGATATAAGTGAAGCATGCATTTGAACAAACTAAGGTTTTGTTAATAACCAACACTCCTAAAACCTTGAGCCATTTGGCAAAGAAGGCTCTTGCACGGCTTTATATAATTAACATAAACATACAATACTATGACATTGAATGAATCGAACAACAAACAAGCCTAGACACCCACAAAATCACATCAGTGTCATCTACTAATCTTTACAAAAAAAAAAAAGGGAAATGTAGCAAAAACCACATGAGAGGGAGGAAGAGAAGTTTAGAGGTAAACAGACAGATTCTTAAGTTGGTAAAAAATTACCAGTTTCTGCTCTAGCAAGAAACTTGTGCAAGCAACTAGGTTTTTTTGTTCAAGACCAATCTTTCCGGCCTCTCCATCAAAAACATATCTTTGCATTGACACTGCCGATCCAACCAAAAATGTTTTTTCACTAGAATCATCTAGGATACTGAACAACTCTTGGGAAGATATAGGAAAACTAGATGGCCTGGATTGAACAATATTCTGCAAAAAATTTAGATAGACTGTGTTAATATATCAAAGGAATGTACCAGCAAAAAAGTAGACTGGGTGAATAATTGATAAGCAAGATCATGTAATGTATCTTACCAAAAGGGCAGAACCAGCCCTCAGATAATACTGTGGAAGAGAAGAAAATCCTTGTTTTCTAAGAGTTGTCAAAGCTTCTAAAATTGAAGACCCTGGAACTTCCTGGAAAGCATTTTAAAATGGAAACCAAAAAAGAATAAAAGATACTTTGACTAATTCAGGTTAAAATAAAAACAAGAGCTGAAAAGAAGACAGCATAAGAGACTAGTGTCATTGTATTTGTAGCTATGCTTCTTATCCATTTAGCCTACAAAAAATAGTGTTGTCTGCAATCAATTGTCAATATAAAAAAGACATAATGATATTTCCAAACAAGAACAGAGAAAAGGCTTAAAAACTACATTCACATTTGAAAAGGCACCTAGAACCTTCAACAATCACCGGAAAGTTTCCTAACTAATATGGCAATCAAAAGAGCTTTTATCAGTCCGAAAAATGCAGCACACTGAACAATAGTCTAAGTGGAAGAGTAAATTTCTGAAAGGATTTCATGTATAGAAAATCTTATAATATGGCAAACCAACAAGATTTTATGTAAATTGAGGTGAAAATGGGAAATAGATGGAGAAGCCCGTGTCACTCAACCGCCCACACTTTCATTTCTACCAATCGTAGCTTAACATAACCAGTACACGAGAAGGCAAAACCCATTAAAATAACATCATATAAACATAAATTAGTCAATAGGCAAAAGGATATTACCTCCAGCATCACATTCTTGAATGAAACAACTTCCTTTGCCTCTTCTATGGAGAGCTACACATGTTATTGAATATCAGCATGCATAAAACAAGATGTATTCAACATATAACTGAAATTCACAACGACCAAAGGTTACCTTATCCCAATATGCCCCTAAAAGTTCCCTATTCTTTTTAGAATCCTACAATGTGTAAGAAGCAATAGGAAAAAGTGAGGAAGATTTGGAAAAGAAAGATAAAAAAACAGAAAATAATCTCAAGGGGGCAAAAGCATGAACAACAAGCATCAATGTGTTGTTAGATAATTGCTTCTGCTCATTATAAATACAAAGATAACCTTATCAAGTTTTTTCAACCGGTGCTGCACACGTATGTGCCTTCTATAGTTAATGGGAGAGCAAAATTCTCGAGAACACTTGTTGCACTTTTGTAACTGAACCTTCACAGGAGAGAGCAAAGGCCACCCTGGAAGTTCTGTAAAATGGATGAAAGGTTTTATCATAATGTCAAGGTTTAAATCAATGGCATCAGAAACAAGCTCAAAATCTACGTATGGTACTTTTACACACTAGTCAGCAAGCCTGCGATAGGTCACAACAAAGGCAATACCAGTCTAGCAATTTTAAAATTTCAATTCTATGTTTCCTCTTTTTATGGACTTTTATATTAAGCTGTTGAAGGAAGGCTGCATATCATGTGAATTGCATATAACCACAGGCAGCATATAAGTGCCTTTAAAATGAACCCTTAATTCTTTAAATAATTGCAAATACCTTGCTGATCTAAAGCATGAAGTAATTGAATCCACTGTACTGGGCTGTCACCGGCCCTAGGAAAGGAAAGCAAAGGTTCTTTTCCAATTGCTTGTCTGAATATTGTATCTAAAGAATCATTTCCATCATCTGTTTTTGTGAAACCGGTTGTGCCTGAGGCCGGGAGTTTTGCAACTGGCATCTATTCAGACAAAAATCTTACCAGGAAATTTTGCTAGATTGCACTGCACAACTATACATGTAACAATGGGAATAAATTTAAATTCAAAGAGAAATGAAGAAATAAAAAAATGATTGAAAGTTACTCATTCAAATTCAATGTCAAAGAAACTAATAAAAAATGTACACAATAACATATTGCCAGACCCATGCCACGAGTGATAAGAATCGTCATATCATATAAAACAGAACACATTAGATCAGTGAAAAATAAAACAAACATTTCCAACCAGAACACACTAGATCGATGTAGAATCTACACTACAACTTATTCGGTGACTCCATTATTAAAGAAACTAATATTCTTGCATTCTCGATAGGTAAGCACTCGACCACCATAGTTTTAAAAATAAAATTACGATTCATTAAACCTAACACAATTTATCATAAACACACGATCTATCATAAACATTCAACCTTTATTCATTTTCATCCTCGACGAAGGAGACGGGAACACCCCAATTTACTTCCAACAAAAACATAATACAATGGAGTCAGAGAACATGATCTAACATCGGGAGTGAAAAAATTAAGTGGAGTGACAGATCACGTACCAGATAAAAGAGATCGCTGGGAGATGAACGGATTCTGTTGTGACGATCCGAAGCGGGAGCGAAACGGCTGCAAAGGAATTGAGAGTGTTTGGATTTGGATGGAAAGAAGATCGCGAGAGGAAAAGCGAAAAAATAGCCTATGAGAGAGAACTCTCTGGCGTTCCTGCAGGCTGCAGTTGTAGTAAGGAAAAAGAAAAAACGTTTCTAACAAGAAACAACTTCAAAAACATAAAAAAGTAAAATAATAAAAGCAAATAATAAAATATATTGAATTAATTACTCTTCTATTTTTTGTTTTCACCGCTAAGATTTCCACCCACACTCTCTTATAACGCGTGAAAAAATGTGGTATGGAATTGTGGTTTGGTAACAAACCAACCACTTACATTCCGAAGATGGAGTGAGTGATCGCACGTGCCTGTTTTCAGACTGCACGTGGGTTTATATGTAAAGAGTGTCCTTTTCGTCATTTCAGGATGGAATTAATCAGAAAACTTATAAATAATTCCTGTTTGACCTTGTCCACTCCAAGGTATTACTATTTCGACCTTGATGTAACTTCAAAATGAAAATCATAAAAATAACATGAAGATCAATATGATATTGCAAATTAATATTATTATTTCCTAACTACTATTTTAGGAAATGAAATAAAAATTAAGTGTATTCCATCAATTGTATTACAAAATTTATTGATAATTAATTATAGAATCTTTTTTTCATTACATCATAATTTTTTAGAATTTTAAACAAGGTTTTTCGTACGAGTTAAGAAAGAAAAAAAAGTTAAATATATATTTTTTTAACTTCAAATTATTTTTTAAAAATTAAATCATATATTAATTTTGTCAAAATTGTTATATTATAATTAATAATAAAACTCTATTCTCCAAAAAATATTTCGAATGTTATTTTATATAATTTTTATAATGTACAATGGCAAGATAAAATAATAATAAAATAAAATATGTACATAAGTTGAGTAAGATATAAAAAAATTGTACAAACTATTCATAATAGATAAAAAAAATCGATATTATAAATTAATACCGTGATATTGATTATCTTTTTACAACAAAACAGGTATCTTAGTACATTATACTCGTGAATATATGTATCTGTTAATATTAAATCTATAAAAATATTTTTATATATATATATATATATATATATATATATATAAATAATAGATTAAAATTTGTATGAACAAATTTGGTAGGAATAAATTTTGTACACTATGTTTAAATTTTGTATAATTAAATTTTATTAAAGTCAATTTGCAATTATGGTGGCATATGTGTTGCGTTTTTTAAGATTAAATATAGATAACATATAACCTTATAAAATGTTGCAAAATGTTAACATGAATGAAGTTAACTGTACAATTATTTATAACTTTATACTATTTATATTTAGTCTCTCTTTAAAAATTTTGTTCAATTTAATCTCTCAACTTTACAAAATGTGTGGATCTAATATTTATAATCAAAGTTTGCTAAATTTATTAGACATTTTAAACATGTTTTATAACATTTAAGTTATTTATAACGTTTTACATATTTTCTTTAGTGTTAGCTAACAATTATGTTTAAAACGTTAAATCAATTTAGTCAAAGGACTAAATCAATGCATTAATTCTATGATTGAAAAACTAAATTGAATCATGATATTAAAAAATGAGTAATTTCAATGTGTAAAGAAAGTTGAGGAACTAAAAACCTATTTATTTCAAAAATAAATCACTTTTAAATGTTGAACTTATATCCATGATTTATATACATGGTCATATATTAAAGATGTTTCTACACAAAAAAAAATAATATACAAATCATTTCACAATATTTTAAATGATTCTAATTGACTCAATGAAACTAAATTCATTAAGTAGAAAGATTTTAAATTATAAATGTCAATAACAACTTCATAATGATGTCTATTTATTTATTTATTTGATGACAATTTAAATTGATTTATTTCTTTTTTTGTTGAAAACAAAAATTAAAAATAATAATAAATAATATCATTTAATTATTGCAATTATTTATTTATATTTTAAATACTTTTTGACACACATATTTTATTATTCATTTTATTCTAAACTTAAATATATTTCTTTATATTAAATAACAATATCTAAAAATAATCTATAAATTATAAACAAATTAACCATAATTTTTTATTATTCACTATTTTAATTAATTATTATAATTTTAAATAAATATCTCATATATTATATTATTTTTTATATATAAAATATATTATTATTAGTATTAACCGAATCTCAATATAGAGATTAATGGTAAGACTTGTCAATTGTATCCTAATGTCAATTCGTGCATTACTTTCATAGTCGATTCACAAGCTTGACTCATCGAAGAAGAGAAGATTGGATTTACTTAGTATAGAATATAGTTAGAAATATTCGAGTAAGATTGAATTGATCAATGTCAAATAGTAGAGACATTGTATAGTATAACAATGTTAAATATAAAAACTGTTGTATTTTATTAAATACTTAGAGAAATAATCAATCACATATCCTGTATTTAAAAATAAATTCTTTCAATTAAAATTTACTTTAATAATTAGACCACATGAATGAAAGGGGTAAAGTCAAATATTATGTTTGATTCGACTAATTTACAAATCAGTCTTTTGGAAAACTCTAGATTGTTATTAATAAAAAAAAACAAGGTTTATTTACATAGTCATCCCTCGTTTCAGAAAGCTCTCAACCAGGGAAAGGTTTAATTAAAAAAATTCCTTGCCCTCTATTTCCTCCTCTTCCATCCCAACTTGCTGTCAAGATATCAAGACATGAATCTTTATAAAGTGAAGTTTCTAAAATGAGCAAGCAAGAGTGTATTTGGGTTTTAAAAGGCATTATGATTTTAACTCACTAAAGTTCAAGTGTAAATACACCCTTACTGGCTCACCTTAGACTTAATTTTTTACGTGATAAGTGTGATTTATACCGGTGTAATATGTGCATGTATAGTGGACAGTGAAGGTTTACTGTTGTTGCCACTCCAGAATTGCATTATGTAGAGCATAGTTAGGTACCAAATCCGTGTGATCAAGCTTAAGGTTTGTCATGGGGGAAGTGTCGTGGCCACTATTCAACCACCCTCTTATTGCCTCTTCTTCATACGTAAAGCCATCTGCAGCTATGTATGGATCTTCCATTACTTCCTGCAAAACCAAAAGGTAAACGTCATGATTATCACAAGCAGATAAACGTTATGATTATCACAAACAGGAAAGCAATCGCGCGGAAACCCAATGTTTTAACTTGTGATTGCAATAATTCGCATATGCTATAACAGCGGTTGATTAGTAAGATTAGGAGGTGGAGGAGAAAAGAATAACCAGACCCCTTAATTGCTTATAAAAACTTAGTGTTAAAGCTGCAGAACAAAACTGTGTCAGAATTTTTATAGAATTCAACTAAATTTGGGGGCAGTTATTGGATAAGATGAAGTTGTAAGGGTCGCTAATCCATCCTGAACTTCAAAGGCAAGCATTTTTCAAAACAAAAAGTGCATTTGATGATGTTCACCTGGACAATGGGGCAGACAAAATGTGAAGGAACACGGCGAAGCTTCTTAGAAATCAAATATGGTTTGTCAATGCGAGTAGCTTTGAATGGTTCAAGAACAGTCCAAATTTCTGACACAAGGTCTGGCCTGTTCAACCGACTCTTTTCACAACACCTCAGTGCTAAATATGCCAGCAGTTCAGTTTGATAAAGTGGCCATTCACCAGCTGAAAAATCCAAAACTGCTTTAAGGTTTTCCTTCTCCAATGCACACTTCACATCCCTTACTAATCCCAAAAGTGGTCTTCCAGTTAGAAGTTGTAACAATATGACTCCAAATGAATATACATCTGATTCGGGTGTAAACTTGCCAGTAAGTAAATACTCTGGATCCACATACGCCAAACGTTCATTTGGGTTATTATATATTGTGTTTGCATCAGCTGAATCCAAACTTTGCTGGACTAAACTAGGAATGCCCAAATCACTCAGTTTGGCAACAAAGTTAGCATCGAGGAGAACCTTACTAGGTTTCAAATTCCCATGGATAATACAAGGGTTGCTGGAGTGAATGAAGATTAGAGCAGAACATATATCTGTAGCAGTGGACATTCGAATTTGCCATGGAAGTGGATTCTTTTCTTTGCGGGCAAGGTGGCTTTCAAGGCTGCCATTGTTTAGGTACTCATACACAAGTGACCTAGACTCCGCACAGCTTCCAATTAGTGTTAACAAATTTGGATGTCTTACCCTACTCAAGACCTCTACCTGAAATTCAACAAATAATATAGCCAGCCAAAACGATAAAAAATTGAGTTCCTCATGGACACAACCCATGACAGAAGTATTCAGTCAAGCCATTTTGGATCAATTGCATAACATAATTTAATTTCAAACATACTGGAAGATCAGAAGCTTGGAATTATAGTGTGTGTATGTGTGCGTGCGCACATATATACTACATTTATACACATTAATCTGATGACGGGAACCAATTGGACCAAACTAAAGTGAAAATAAAATAGAACTCTGGCTATTGAGATTTCTAACTTATTTATAAGAGAAGAGAAGGAAAAGAGTCATAGATGCACCATGTCAATAATTCCTTTCGCTCAAAAATATATCAAATTATCCAAAAATCTTCAGATATCGAATCAGGTAGGATAATCCATGAAGTGTTTATGTTGTATTATAAATATATGTGCAACTGTTCCAAAATGGTAGAGATGACAGGTATTAATCATGTAAAGCCCAAAACTCTTCTGAATAATTTTGGATGGAGGTGCGTAATGAGCATATTTTGTAGTCTAATTTCAGACTTTCAAGTTGACACTATTAACAGATAACATGAAATTTACCTGACGTTGGAATTTTGATAGACTCTCGTGACCATAAGAGGGTAACATTTTTATGGCAACATGCATGTTGCCAAGCAGTCCCTTGTAAACACTTCCATACCTTCCCTCTCCAATCTTCCAAGATGGGTCGAAATCATGAGTTGCCTCATTGATCTCTACAAAAGAAAATGCAGGGAATTCTACCTGATAAGAGAAGGAAGTATCCGCTTCACCAAATTTTCTAAGCACTTGGACTTCCCTAACTGCATTTGCATGCTCTATTCTAAGCCTATCTCTTTTTTCCCTGAAACTTATCAAAAGGTCCACAGCTGATATGATCTTCTCCTCAAACTCTGTTACCGTACACTGGGACTCAGAAATTTGGTTCATAAGTGCAGAATTTTGGTCTTTGACCATTTGCAATTCTTCAAGTATTTCATCCTGCTGATTCTTCATTTTCTGTACTTCTTGCTTTGACCTCGCCAATTGTTCTTCAACTTCTTTTCTTCTTCTTATTTCCTGAGCACAGCGGCTTTCAAATGCCTCATCCTGTCAAAAATGCAATTTGAAACTAGTTTCAGAAGAAATCTGGTAATCATTTTAGTTCATCAATAATCAGACAGCAATTCATTCAAACATATATTATACACATCTATGATCTATCCATACGAACAAGTTTATCAATTGGCTGCATTAAGCTGACTATTCTATTTATCTGATATTTGGGCTTTCACGTTAACCCGGTAGTACCCTATACATAAAGTAACGATGATAAGGGATTCAGGTGAAGGTAGTCTGCCTAACAGTCTGACTTAATTAAAGAGTAAATAGTCCAAAAGATCTTTCTCCATTGAAAATCAAGTATAAAGATATAGAAAAAGAATGGGAAACAGTGGCGTAATTATCTTTTTTCTTATTTTTAAGCAATAATACTTATACTCCAAATAGTAACCATCGAACAAAATTTGAGAAACCAAACCAGAGAGACCATTAGAAGAAAAAATATATCAGTTTTTATATTTAAGCAATGAACATTGTTTGTCATAAATCTTGATAGTACTATTTTCTATTTTCCATCTCTTTAATGTCACATTTTTTTTATTGATCAGAGCCTTTAATGTCACTCCATATACCCTTTTTGGTTTCATGCTCTTGGCATCTGTGGTGGTGTACCATTTATTTTGCTTGCTTGTTCCCTTTCTTCTAATCCCACCAGTAAAAGAAAATTAAACCAGACCAAAGATGCCAGACTAGGGATTGAAACAAATATATTTTTAGAATAAGAGACAATACCAAACTTGAAAACCCCCCCTGATACACGCTCTGATCTTATTCACAAGAAATCATAACTTTCAAGTGTGGACCTAGGAACAAAAATTCTCTTACAGTCCTACCATTAAAGAGTAGTAGCACACCTATAAAAAAAGAAACTTTTACTCAAAGGGTAAAGCAGAAAAATCACCTCTCACCTCATGAAACATCAAATCTGCCAACTTTGACCTGTCCGCGACCTTATTAAAGGACCGTTTTGTATTTAAGGAACGGTTGAAACTGATACTTTGGATTTCTTTCATATCACCAGAATCTGCAGAAACCTGTCACAAGTTATTCCCCTGACAGTCCTTATAGAAAATGATAAATGGCCTGATCTGAAGAATAGCTGTGTCATTCTAAATTGACAACAAACATAGAAAAGAAAGATCTAAAAAGAATACCTAAATATTTCAATGCATCAGGAGTCGATTTTGATGTAGATCTTTCTGTGTTTGAATTGAGCACCAACAATGCAGGCCCACCTTCTATGTCAGAAGTATGCTTACTATATACCCTGATTTAATTTGTGCATTTCATAAAAGTGGAAGATATAGAACACATTATCAGCTATGAGTTGCTGCCAACATTACAGAATATGATAAAAAAAAATTAAGTGAAAGATCAAAACTTGTAATAAGGTCATTTAAGTGAACACATCATGATTAGTGGGAGTATTAAGGTCCCTTCTGCTTTACAAAACCATGAGTTTGCCTTTCTACTCATCCACACTCCGAATGTGATTCACAATTCATTTTGTAAATTGTCAACAAAATAAAACTAATGTTTTCTTTAGCTATTTCTGTCCACCAAAGCATCACGTGTCACTCTCTAACCTCCTACCACAAGGGTAATAACTTATTTTATACCATGTTCTTCAACAATTCCAGAACATAAGATCACTTTTTTCAATATATAGATTACACAACAATGCCATTTAAGTGATTTTTCAAATTTGATAGTTATGGAATGCTCAATGATCATGATTCACTCCTCATATTCTGACTTTTCAGTAAAGTATTTGAAAAAAAACAGATAGACAAGGAAAAAGATTACTCAATAGTGCTGTTCACTTAATTACCAACAAAAAATGAGAAAAATCTCTTTTCAAGGGGTTTCCTTTTTGTAACAGTCCAAATCATAAAACCATTCATCAATAAAGAATTGAAGCCAAACCAAATTGAATAAATATACTGTTTCTAAACAGCCCATCCATCCATATCATAAACTGCTCTAAAGATATTGACAAGGCTTGTGCAGCCCATCTAATATTGACATAAGACATTAGAATCATGTCATTGCAGGCAGTACAGTTATCATTTTCATTTACATTTTTACCTAGTACATATGAGGTTGCCCTTGCAAATGAACCAAATATTACATGATAGCAATGCTTGTTCGCGTATAAAAATAGCCTTCTCCGAATCTTGCTTTGCCAGTTTGCTGCAATTCCAACCACTATAGTTTAGTAATGAATAAAAGATGCAAATTAAAACAGCTCTAACTTAGACTTGAAAGCAAACTCATAGAAATTGGCCTTTTATTTGGATATTGTTCTCTGCATCACTCTTTTACATAGTACTTATATTATAAACTTTGTTGGACACTAGGGAAGTTTCACTTCAGATCTCTTGTCAATATCCTCAACCCAAGTGGTACTTTCTAGTCCCAACTCTTTTTAATACCGGTGACCCAACATGAACACCAATGTAGTATGGCAGTATTAAGGTAGAAACTTTTCTCAATTTGAATTTTGAAAATTAAAATTATATATTCCTCATGTTTTATGAACTTCTATACATAACTAGATATGTATCTTACATGTCTTATATATATTTAGATTAATAATATCGTCATATCAAATGTGTATTGTATCTTATACACATATTGTGTTTGTGCATCATTGCTTAAAATTAAGAGCTACAGAGGTTTGGAATTGATACCCCATGTTATATCCATCTGCTGCTGCTCCCACTACAAGCCATCTAATACTGTGTTGAGCAATAGCTTCTGTGATCCCTTTCTCAATATCATCCATCTCAATCAACAATTTACAGGCCCGTACCTATGCACACATACGCCATAATGTAAACAAAATCTGGATTTCTTCATGAAATAGCTATAAACATAACAATGATCTTCCATTACTATTATTTTGAACTGTTTAAATATAATTAAAATCAAAAGTTCACAGCATACTTTAGAGAAGGTAGCGTTCCCCTTTGAAAGACCCTTCAGGTAGACACTTATCTAGTTGCTCTTAAAATAAAGGTAAAAGATCAATTTACAACTTCAAGTTGTGTCATGTATATTTTGATTCTCGATATTTCAAAACATGCAACACAATCCCTACAAATTAAGAGAGACTGAGATATTTTTTAAGGACCAAAGAGCAGTTGAACCCAAGGTAGATTTTGAACTTTCCCATTGAAAATTTTGGTAAGAAAATGTGAGCATGACCTTATGAAGTGATGATTGATCGAAAGTTATGGAGTGACAAATCGTGCACTTTAAAATGTTTACCGCATTGCTCATTTTTAAGTTAAACGGAGGACCAAATTCACATTTGAATTGAATTTCTTATTTACTAAAATAAATACAAGTAGATTACATATTCAGTGTCAAAAATTTATCTACAGAAACGAAAAAATACGAAAAAGATAATACCCCTGCAGGAACCAGATCAAGAATGTATTGGTCTAGGAGTTCGTGCACTGATTGATTTCCCTGATCCTGGAATGCCTGGATTGGAAGGTCTTTTGGTTCATACCCAGAGAGATTCCTGTCTGTTGCACATGCTTATAAACAGAAAAAAAAAAGAAAAGAAAAAAAACGTTCATAGTTTGTTAAATATTACCAAACTAACAGATAAGACCAACACTGCCTAGTATGAATATAGCCAGAATAAGATCAGTATTTACGAGAGAAGTTATATATCAAAAATACAAGTCAGTACCAAAATAGACCACATAAATTTCTCATTTTTTCTCACAGTTTTAATTTTATGCTCCACTAAAGTTAACATCACAGCTTATTTGATGACAAAAAACAAGTCTCTAAGATTCAATGCGTCCTTAATCCTTAAGCAATAACTGCAAAAAAATTCATTATTTGTCATATGTGTGTTTTTCACAGAAGTTTTTATCAAACAAAAAACTTGTTCTAGATGGCAAATGAGTTTAGTTATTCATTAATTATCCGAAACAGAATGGTTGATCAAGCTCTTTTTACAATAATAAGCAACACAAAAGATTGGCTATAAGTTCAATTTAGTCATATAAATGAGTCAAATCTCAAGTTTTATAAGCTTAATATTAAACTATGTAAGTGTGTGAGTCACCAAAAAAAAATTAGATAAGAAAGAGGGTTTCAAGATAATAATAATTTACATATTTGTATCACTTAGTAAGTAGTAATTTCATTTAGAGAATTATAATGACATGCATTGTCAAATTTTTTTTTTCTATCTCATCCTATGTTTACTTCATCGTCTATCATTAAAATGCCCACAATGTAATTCAAAAATCCTTCGAGATAAAGTCCCGCAAAGGAAAAAAAATAAAAACTAAAAAGTTATAAATGAGTTGAACAGCAGACCAATCTCCAAATTTTTAAACAAACCAAGCCCAAACCTTAAATTTGGCTAATTTGAACCAATGAAAAAAGCTTAAGGTTCATCTTTATATTTGCAAGTCAAACCTAAGCTTCAAGTCATCAGCTGACTCACTCTAGACTCAATTACGCTCTTCTTACCCTTATTCTTTTAAAACCTTGATACACTTGCCACAAATCAAATATCACCCCAATCACACCAAATTAATAAGCAGTTTCACCATTTATAGCTTCATCATTCATTTCATCAATCACTAGCAGTAAATGCAAAACGACATAATCCAATATTTGTCTTTTCATCTTCACCCTCAAATTCAAGAGTTTAAAACAGCATTGTCAGTCTTCCTTCCTTCTTCTGAAAGGTCCTCGACCTCGAGCTTTTCTTCAATTGATATATTGCAGACATAATAGCCAACCCAAAAAGTCAATCCAAACAAAGCAACCATTCAAACCCAACAACCAAATTAAACCAACAATTAACCAACCCAGCAACCAATTTTCCACTAAAACTCCACACATTCGTCAAAACGTTTGATGAAAAGAAAACAACCACAGGACGTACCTTTATTTATTTATTTTTATGTATAAAAAAAGAAGAAGAGAATTTACGTTTTCTACTCAAAAGGCATAATTAAAGAGAAACTCACAGAATGAATCGAGGGAGTAAGGTCGGTGAATATGAAGAAGACAAACATTCTTGCCCGAGAAATTCTTAACCGTCCAATGCAACAGTTGCTGCGTCTTCTCCGCGTTCTTTCCCACCGCCACATACACTGTGTCAGTGTCGGCGTCCTCCACCACGATGCTACCCATCGGATCCGAACCAACCAAATTGCGGCGAATCGGTGCAAGAACGGCGCTCGGCAGAATCTTTCTGAGTTACAGAGACCCAGCGATTCACAAATCAGAGGAAGAAGGTAGCGAAAATAGAAGAGAGGGAGAAGGAAGAATCAACAACAGGAATTGGGAAGGACTTTTTGAGGACTGTGAAAACTGAAGTGAAGTAGAAGGAATTGATTTTTATGGCATCAGAGCTTCAAAAAAGTTGTTTCTTCTTCTATGAGTGGGCCCCGTGGGAGAAACGTTGGTGAACCGCAATGGTGAAGGAGTACCACATCGGATATGAAGATTAGCTCGGGAGAAAGGTTACAAATTGTTTGGATTAGAACTATTTTCTGCAGTATGCCTAGAGAAAAAATAATTCACTCTTTTTATAAGTTAAAACCTATATTCAAGTCCAAAGTATCAATTTTAAAAATGTATATAAAGAAACCTTTATAAATTAACTTTAACACTTTTAATTTTTCAATTCTTTAAGAATAATAAAAAAAACTCCGAATGAGCACAACGCGTATGGATATAGTGTGTGAGTTAAGCAACTTAATATAAAAAAACATTAATAGAAACTTGTGGGACTAATAATAATGTAGTGACACTTTTAATAGAGCAAGCTTTCAAGACAAATGAAAAGACAAATTCTCATTTAAAATAACTATTGGATAGTATAATGATGAAGAGGCTCTAAGAAGGTTCCATGCATGTCTCATTCATCTCTAACAGATTCCAGAATAATTCATGAAAATTAAAAATTAAAAATAATTGTACAAAGTTCAAACATCTCAGCAACTGAGAAAGCAGAAAACAAAAATTGGGATGCAAAAGTTTAAACTATTGATTTGTATTTAGGAGCACATAACGATGTTTTTTTTTATCGTTTTGTTTTCATTTATTTGTTTCATACCCAACAGACGTTTTACTGCATCTCTAAACTGAATATCTTATTACAGTTTATCTTCAATAAAACTACTATTTTAATATGATTTTTTTTCTCCAAAAAATTGTTTGAATTTGAAAAAAAAAAAAAACTTCTATGATGATTTTTTTAATTTTAAAAAACTTATATTTATATGATCTATTTTAAGATAACACTTTTATCGGTGAAATTTTGTTTTTAAAGATTCTCTTGTAGTTAAAACACCAACAATCTTTTAGATTATGTCTTACTGTTTTTTATTTTTTATTTATAGAAAGTCTAAAATAAGAAGAGATGCTTTTTACATTATTATGTAGAAGTCAACAGTATAGAACAACAGGTAATAGAGTATCAGTTGTGTGCATACAAGTAGCTTTATTTTATCCCAATTGTACTATCTGTATATTACAAAACAACCATACACTCTGACAACCTATAATAAATAAATAATCATTTCATAATTAACTATGTAAATAGTTTATTTACATTTTTTTAATTAAACCATCGATATGCATTACTATATTATTATTAAAATAAGTTGTCAAGGGAGGGTTTATTTGAAAAATAATATAAAAATATAAGATTTTGTTTTTAAAAAGAAAATCCTGAAAAAACTACACAGCCAGAACAAGTTTTGTAAGGGTTAAAGAAACGAAAGGAGTAGAATAGAATAGAAGCTGCACTATCTCTGATCCACCAAGTCACTTCTCCTGTGAGGGTGCTATGATTCTCTTTCTAAATTATCGGTTTGCAATTATGATAATTTGTATAACTAAAAGTAGCGCTGGGCAAAGTTAGTTTAACTTTACTAAACTACAGTTAACTGAATTATTAAAAATTAAAAGTAATTTAACTAATTATACTAATAATTGATTTGAACTGTAAAACAATTCAGTTTGAAGAAATTATACTTTGACCAGTTAATTAAAAACTGAACTCAAATCCATTTTTATCTTTTGTTTCGCTTTCTCCATTTTTGAATTTACGATGTCATGACGTTGTGCAAGCATATGTATCATATAAATTATCAAACTATACATTGGTTTGTTCATATTTTTTAACTATAAATAATTTATCAGAGCTTATTAATTAAGTAATTATAATATATAACTCTTAATAAAATAAAATGACTGCGTATTTAACTTGTCTTATAATGTCATTAATATTTTAAGTGATTTTAATCCTGAAATGGTTCTTAATAACAACAACTATGATACGAGAGCACTGATATGTAATACTTTCATTTAAATAAAATAGTTATTTTTTATTTTATATACTTTATATGATTTTATATGAAAACTTTATATACTTTTTAGTTGATATTTTTAAATTTATTTTAAGTTTTTAAAAATGATGAAATATTTTTTTTTGTAGATATAACCTCTCATGACGAAGTGAGACCTTCAAGTATAATTAATTTAGATGATGGAAGATGTATTAATATTTTGATTTTAGTGTATTGAAATATGATGTATATTTCAAGTATTATTTCCTAAGTACTTTTAAATTATAAAACAGTGCAATTCAATTCAAAATTAGGGCAATTCGATTACATTTCGGTTCAAAAGTAGCCTAGTTGATCCAAAATCAGTGTAATTTGGTTCAAAAATAGTGCAATTCAGTTCAAAATCAGTGTAATTCAATTCAAAAACAATTCAAAAACAATGTAGTTAAGTTCAAAAGTGGTGTAATCCAATTAAAAAATAGTATAGTTCAGTTCAAAAATAGTTCAAACATAGCGCAGTTCATAAAACAATTCAGTTTATAACAGTTCAGTTCAGTTCATATTAGAGTGCAGTGCAGTTCAGTACAGTTCAGTTTATTAGAAAAATTAGTAGTGCAGTACAGTTTGTTCTGAACTATTTTCCAGTTCAGTGCAGTTCAGACATACTATTTTTTAGTTCAGTGCAGTTATTGATAGTGCAGTGCAGTTCGATATATTTTGCCCAGCCCTAGTAGCAGTTGGTCATAAAACCTTGAATTTAAATTAATTTCGTTTTATTATTTGTATTATTTATTTCGGGCTGAATTTGGGGGAGAGAAAGAAGAGTGAGTGGGGAAAACAAAGAGTCATAGTGTGTGTGTCAAGTGAGGGCTGAGAATTGCAATCCAGAGATGGAAATTGGAGTGGAGGCAAGGAGGGGAGCTTTGGGAACAAGGAAGAATTCATTGGAAATTGTATGAAGCTAAGAAACCGGGTAAGAGGAGCTGCACCTAATTGATTAATGTGTGAATAATGCATGTTTTGGTTGTATGTTGAATGCATGAGAGCCTTTTTCTTTAATTTTTAATGTGAAAATCATGAGATTCACATATAACTATGTGTTATCGATTCACGTGATTAAACTGTACACGAATGAAATCTGAAAGCATAATTAGAGTCTTTATGTGCAATTGGGGGATTGGGTTGAATTAGTGGTGCACCCTGGTTCTTTCCGCATAAACTGATGCGGTATTAAAAAAAATATTTGTGATCTATTTTATTTTGTATGTTCTTACATTTTCGTTGGTGACACTGCAAGGGTAGAATTAAATAAATAGGTTCTTTTCTTTAGTAGGTTTAAGACAATGGTTATTTTGATGAGACATTTTCACCTAACCATTGGCGCTCTCTCCAATTTTACTTGTGGTGACTTACGACTTGCAAGCCTTTTGGTTTCAAATAAAGTAATCAAGCAAAACCACTTTAGTACACCAAATTGGGGTCTACGAATTTTGTCATTGAAATTGACAGTAAGTGTGGGTTCCTTTTGTGGCCATGAATCCAAGTTCTTTCTTTTATTCTAGTCGCGGGTCCCATTAGTGTTTAAGATGCATTAAAGTAGTATTATATTGTCCTTGATATGTATGTGGTTTATACCTTTTACAATGCATATACAATTTACGTGATGGATGGATTACGTGATTTCAAAATGGAAGTCATGGTTCACTTTGATTAAAAAAGGTATATTATAAGTATTATTATTATAAGAATAATATGATTAAGTGGTAAATGATTGAGTGCAGGAGAGTAGTTTTCTGTGTGGACAAAATAGATTATAGAATAGTTCTATTTTGGTTGTTGTTTGGTTTGCTGCATGGTACTAAATTATTATTTTTATTTTATGACCATTGGAAGAATTGATTTTGCTTAGATGAGTTGCAACTTGAAAAGGAAGTTCCTTGCTTTGTTTCCGCTGCATTATTTTTATATGAGATAGTAGAAAAAAATGCTTTCAAAGTGTTAATGTTAGTTAATTATTTTTTTTGGTTATTTTGATATTTAAGGTGTTTGAGTCCTTTAATTATTATGAAATCAGTGGTGAGTAATTTTTGGAATCCTGACAATAATATAGTTAGGTTGGATAAGTAAACCAAAATTAAAGTTATATTAAAGTTTACGTGTAATATAATTTGTATAAAGTTAAATATATCATAGTGTACAAGAGTTAAAAGTTGGATGATCTAGTGGAGTAAGAATATTTTTGGGTGTCTTAAGTTTTGGTTTACGGGTAATGGATTCTTCTTCCAAGGTGCAGTAAATGTTTTTCTTATATTATTTTATAATTGTATAATGTTGATAAAATATTATATGAATCTAAAGGTTAAAAGGTTAATTTATTATTTTAATGATTGCGATTATAAATTTAATTATTACATGCATTTGTACTTTAATGGGGTATTTAAATATAGACAATATAATATAAAATTTTGAATTATTATATTATTTTAAGATAATATAATAATATTAGGTGATTACGGTATTGTGGGCTAAGCAGTTGCAGCCCAATTTTTGTCTGGCGGCGCTTAGGCAGCGTCAAGCGATAGTGTAGGGGTAGGGGTCCGTTGTAAATGGATTTGCATGGATGGGCTTGATGGCTTGGTCAGGGACATGCTGGATTAGTTACAAGCGGGGAGGTTCGTAACGGAGATTTGAGATGCGTGATTGATACGGGGGGGAGGTTCGTATCTGTTGTACTCTTGTGTGGGGATACGAGCGAGGAGGTTCGTATGTACTGTGCTCACACTTGAGGCTACTATGAGCGGGGAGGTTCATAGTAGGTGTTCACACATGTTAGACTACGAGCAGGCATGTTCGTAGAGTTGGACTACGGGCGGGGAGGTCCGTAGAGTTGGACCACGAGCGGGTAAGTTCGTGGAAGCATGATAATCCCTTAGGACCAAGGTTGTGAATGGATCTTTCTCATATAGGTTATGAGATTGGGGTGTAATGTTATAAAGAAGTCAATAAACTAAAAATATTGGCTAAGATAGATTGGGTGAGGCTTAATGTTTATTATTTTATTGTTTGTATTATTTTTCTTTCTCAGCTCACCCTTTCTGTTTGTGTGTTTGTGTTTGGTGATGATAACGCCAATGCATAGAGACAGAGCGGGGCAGACGATGGGGGATTTTTCTCTATGTTTTATTTTCATGCATTGTGTAATAAATTTTATGATTTTTTTTTTCTATTATGAACATGTAATAGAGATGGAATAGTGTGATTGAACTACAGCAAGATAAGTTTTAAATTTTCCCGCGCTTGGGAACTTTATATGATGTCTTAATTCCAAAAGAAATTTTATGATATATGCTTTATCTAGTAATATCCATCTAGGGTCTTACACTTTTGGTGACCAAAACTTTGGTAACTAAGTTATTAATTAATTTAGAGACTAATTCATAATATAAATGATTTTAGTTACTTATTTAGAGACCAATTATATTATTTTTGAAATTATTTTAGTTACCAATAATTTTAAGCTTATAAATTGACATTTAAATTAGTTACCAATAATTTTTAATTTATAAATTGATATTTAAATTTATCAATGTAGTGACTAATTATTTTTTGTTAATAAAATTAGTCATTAATTAATAATCTTCATTAATCAAAATTTTCTTATAATGATAGTTGAGGCCCAATTTCATAATTTTTTCCTCTAGATGCAGGCCAGCTCAAATTGCTAAAAGTTCGATCAGTGTTCCGATTAGCATAAACACATTTAAACACCATCCATTAACTTCAAGATAAACAAATAATTAAAACACATGCAAACATCCCAATCGCGATTCGCGAGGATCAAAAAACCCAAAAAAAAAAAAAAAAAGACTACGAGCATTCAAATATTTCACAGAGCATCAATTAAACAATCCAATCCAACGCAATCTCAAAACCAAATTCATCAAACTCTATAAAGAGATACAATAATTCAAACCTGCACTTCCAACCACATTCCAACACAATCTTCTTCACTTGCATCGCATAACTTGCAAGAATATAAAAACTTCACAAGTAAAGTAACTTTATAATGTAAATGTAAGCAAATGACGCACAGAAATGGCGAGGCAATCCACTGTATAACAAACTAGTTCTAAACATAACAAAGTAACAAAAAGTATCTTGGCTGCCTACTGTTTCTTAACATCAACTTTTGCCCCGACCGATCTAGGGCACTGCCTCTGCCATAAAATGGTATTCATGTTAAATTATATTAATTTAATATTTGGTTAATGTAATTTAAAAAATAATTTTAGTATATAGATTTTAATGCAATGATTATTAAAATATAAATGTATTAAAGTTATGGAGATTTTTTTAGACTCATTAAATTAATTCCCTCACTTCTCACCTCATAGGGGTATTATAGTATTTTAATAAATTTTTTTAAAATACTAGAAGTAAAATATGACAGTTGCTTATGAAAGGTTGAAGAGTATTATGTTCCAAAAGAGAACCTAAAAGAGAAGTGACTTTGACGGGAGAAAACTTTGTATTTAGTAATTCTATATCATCAAGAAGCTATTAAAGAGAAGTAAGAGAAATGAAAACATTAATCAAGAGAACTTTGTAATGGATCCAGGTAAGTTCTTGAACTCTTTTAATAGTATAATTGTGAGAATCATAGTTTCTAAAAGTTCCTGAATAATAGAGTAGTTTCGTGAATTGTTAGAAAACGGAAACTACATAAAAGATTTTACATTAGTATCAGAGCTAGGTTTAAGAATTTATGATTCTCCATAAAAGAGTATTTCCCAAATTATAAAACCCTAATTTGAAATTATGGAATTTAGGGTTTTTTGTTTCTGGAAGTTTAATTGTTTCTCGTTGCACCATTTGGATTGCAATATGCATTATTTTGAGAATGCTAACTAGTGCCCTTAGGGGACTGGTTAAGGATAATTAATTTGCATTGGTTCCTTCATTTTTACATTGAAAGTTGAAATAATTAAATATATTATCTAAGATAGTATAAATGCATATAATAAATTTTATAAAGACAAAAACACCCTTTTAAAGTTTTAGACAATAACCTAAATGACTTTGAAATTTTTGAGGTCTCTATTAAAACATTTTATTTTTGTTTCTTTTTTATAAATTTTGTAGATATTTAACACTATTTTTTTATGATTGTACAGTTAATTTAAACTTCTTTATATTTAATTATATTTAATTTTTAACAACATTAAAACATAGTTATTTTATTATTTACTTATTTTTTAACTTTTATTGATGAATGTTAAATAAAATATGAAACACACATGTATAACAATTATGAATATTTCTGTCTTTTAAATAAAATAAAATTACATTAATGGTGATTAGGTAATATTTAATTTAATATTACACTTACTTATGTATTTCTAATAAAATTCAATGTATATTAATTACCTTAACTAGTGTCCTAAGGGAACTAGTTAGCAAGACCCTTATTTTAATAGCATATAAGGATGCCATGAAATTCCGCTGTACATTGAAGTTTTATTGGAAGTCGCAAATTTAAGTTATGTTTGGTGATTGAAGTGCAAATGTGAATTGAAATGTTTTCACTGTTACAAGAATATACATTGGTCTAATCTTGCCAAATGTTTTTAAGTATGCAACTCGCCTTCCTAACGCCAATTTGAAAAGTGCATTCACTAACACGACTTAATGGTTTGTGTTATTGAATATTGTTATTGCTAGTTTAATTGGATGAAGCGAAATCCGTATTAATTGGTAAGTTGCAATTTTAATAGAAATTTATTTGAAAGTTGAATTGCAAATTAAAGTTTTGAATTAAGAAAAGAAGTGTTCACTATTACATAATGGTGACTATGAACATGGTATTTAATTTATGAATTAATTGTATGGTAAATTTGTAATCACAAAAGTGATCAAAATTTACATTTTAATTAATTCTAAAGTAAAGTTGAATTATGGTAATTACCCATGGAATAAAGGATACCAAATTATGTATATATTAATTGGTTTATGGGTTTATTGAAAGTTATTGTTATAATGGATAAATGGATTACCCAAAGGTGAACCATTGCTTATAATGATATTAAAGTAAGACATATATTTGATATACTTAGTAAATATGTTTGCATATCCAAAGATAACATACATGTAGACTTGAGTATGATTGATTGTCTATTAAAGTACATCTATTTTATCATCTTAATTGTATGATATATGTAAGTTTAAGCATCACCCAAAGGTGAACTTAAATGAATTACTTGTATGGTATCTATCAATTTAAGTGTCACCCAAAAGGTGAACTTAAATGCATGACTAGTGTAGTTATTTGTCTGAATCCATTAAATTTATCAAAGCATTAATGTGTGTGAGTTTATATCTTTTTCTACAGCTTCCATGAATATGTGTGGTCTAGGCAGTGGTGTGATCAAGTTCAATGGCTTGAACTATGCTGACTGGTACGAACAAATCCAGTTTCAATTGGGTGTGTTCGATTTAGATTTAGCCATAGTCACGGATGAGATGCCCCCAACCATCAATGAGAGCTGTACAACAGATGAAAAGACTCTTTATGAGGCTTGGCAAAGGTTTAATCGATTGTCTTTGAACTTGATGCACATGACCATGGTAGAGAATGTGAAGCCATCTATGCCCAAGACCGAAAATGCAAAGGAATTTATAAGGTTGATCAAGGAGTATTCACAGTCATACATTACTGATAAGTCTATTGTGGGAACTCTCATAAGTGAGTTTACAACCAAAAAATTTGATTGGTCACAGCCCATTCATGATCATGTAATAGGGATGGTAAACATAGCTGCAAAGTTGAAGTAAATGGGAATGGAGGTGAATGAATCCTTTCAGGTACAATTTATTATGAACTCTCTTCCTCCTAAATTTGGCCAGTTCCAAGTGAATTATAACACTATTAAAGATAAATTGAACTTTCAAGAAATTAAACCCATGTTAGTTCAAAAGGAAGGAAGACTCAAGAAAGTGAAGGATCATTCAATTCATCTCATGACTCATGATAGTTCCAGCTTCAGCAAAGCCAATCCAGGAAAGAAGAACAAGAAGGACAAAGCCCCAATGAAAGTTAATGAGGGCAAACTCAAGAAGGACTATAAATGCTTCTTTTGCAATAAGGTGGGTCACTTCAAGAAAGATTGTCCAAAAAAGAAATCTTGGTTTGAAAAGAAAGGTACATTTTATGTTTTTGTAAGTTTTTAAAAAAATATCATTGAAGTGCTTATTAATACTTGGTGGTTAGATTTTGGAGCTACCACTCATGTTTCTAATACTATGCAGGAATTTCTTTCAATCCAGCCCATAAAAGGAACTGAAAAGTATTTATATATGGGGAACATAATGAAGGCACAAATAGAAGGAATAGGGACTTACAAATTGATTTTAGACACTAGTTATTGTCTAGATCTTGGAAAGTGTTTCTATATTCCTGGTTGTGCTAGAAACTTGATTTCTATTGCAAAGTTGGATTGTTTAGGTTTTAATTTTAAGATTGAAAATGGTGTTTTTCATTTTTATAGACATACGTACTATTATGGTTCTGGTACTTTATGTGATGGATTATACCGTTGGAATCTTAATGTTAATTTTACTAATTTCCTGTTTAATGTTAAACATGTTTCTAGTAGTAAGTGCAATGTACATCATGAAAATTTTGCTTTCTTATGGCATCAAAGATTTGGTCATATATCCAAAGAAAGGATGATGAGGTTGGTGAAAAATGAAATCTTACCTCAATTGAATTTTGGTGACTGGGATGTATGTGTTCATTGTATTAAAGGTAAACAAATCAAACATATATCAAAGAATTCTGCCACATGAAGTAATGAACTTCTTGAATTAACACACACAAATATTTGTGGTCCATTTGACATTCCATCTTAGAGTGGTGAAAAGTATTTTATCACCTTTATAGATGATTTTTCACGTTATTGTTATTTATATCTTTTGCATGAAAAGTCTCAATCAGTGGACATCTTGTAAGACACGTGAAAATTAATTAATTAAATAATTAATTAATTAATAAATACGAATAGTGGGAAAGTACTAGCTCAAGTAGTTGAAAGTACTTGATTGTGTGAAAGGACTTGGGTTCAGTCCTATGTATGCCAATTGTGTGTTATTTAATTTATAATTTTTTTATAATATGCTTGATCATATTGAGTGATAATATAATCATAGAATTATATGAATTATCACGAAACACGAATTGGTTGAATGGTTATGCATTGAGTTGATAATTAGCATGATATGGGTTTGAACCTTGATGAAACAAACTAAAATTTATTTTTGCTAAAATTAGTTTTGGCATGAATGTGAAAGGGTAGAGGAAACCCTAGCTGAATGGGCAGCCAAGGGAGGGCTGGAAAACCATCATAAAACAATCATTGAATGACCATTAAGCTAAGTTAAATGCCAAATTTCGTTTTATGATCATTAACCTTCGTTAACCCCTAATTAAGTGACCAATTGAGGAAGAAAGAGAGGGTTTTTGGAGCTGCCAAAGGAAAGGGTTGTAAGGGAAAAGTATTTTGGATTTTTTGGAGAGGATAGCAAGGATTTGGCAGCAAGTTTGGAAGGAGACAAGGGCTGGATTGTTTTGTGGTGCACAAGAGCTTAAAAAACATTCCAACGCTTAAGTAGGGAAACCAAGTTAGGGGAACTTTACTCGTTCATGTTTATGTGCTTGAATAATTGCATGATATATAGTATGAAATGCATGAATAATCTCCGTTTCTGCTTGAACATAGTGTTTCTGGAAAATTTCCAAAAACTGCTTGGCGGGTTACATGTAGCTGCTAGGTGACTCATGCCAAATCAGTGTATTTTGGGTTCCCGAAGAGGAACCGCCTAGCAACAGGGTCCTAGCCACCAAGCGACGCAAGCCTGCAACCTAGTTCTGGGTTTTTCTTGATGAACTGCCTGGCAGTGATGAATACCCACCAAGCGACGCGAGTTGAATTCATTCAATTTTGATGTTTTTCTTAGTCTAGGAGAATTCTGATCGGGGAGGAATCAAGTTCTAATTTTTTGGGAATGATTAGAAGTTATACAGCCTTGAAATTCGTGGAATTGGTGGTTAAATTGAATGAACTCATGAACATCGGGTTTGGCAAATTGGGGAATCATAGATTATTAGTGTTGAGGCTGGAATTGCATTGATAATATGTAGAATTTGACTCTGGTTGGAGAATAGGTGCCCTTAGTAGTAACGATTAATGGCTGAAATTGGGAAAAAGATCAATGTAGGGTGGTTTGGAGTTTTAGCATTTGCATGTGCGGTGAAAAGCTGGAATTTTCCCAGATTTTCATGCACCGCCTAGCGGCACTTACATCTCTGACAGGCGCCAGTGCAGTGGATTATTCACTGCGTGGCTATTATGGTAGGCACGGGGTTTGGGTTCTGTTGCAGTCCTAAATGGAACTGGAAGGATGGAATTGATGATGTTTTTGAATAGATAATGGGAGAAACCTAATGCAAGAACTAAGGTGGTTGGCTTAAACTTGGAATTGATTGAATATAGTAGAAAAGTGATACGAGGGAGGTATAAATGTCGTTATTTGAAGGAGGATTGAGAATGGATGTGGTCTAATATGTTGAAATATAGTTTATTCTGAGACTTAGTTTAGGCTAAAGTATGGTATGTTGTAAATTATGGTTTGGGCAAGCTAAGTGGGGAAATTCCATAAACTTGATCATGTTCCTTGACAGATTAGGATTTATGACTGAAGTATTGGTGAACACTTGGGTAGTGGTGACTGGAAATTTGATATGAAACTAGTACTTAGAATATAATTGGATTAAGGCATATTATGAATGAATAAGGTTGGCATTAAGGAAGCCTAAATTTCATAGACTTGGGTGGTTTAACTTAAATGGAAGTAGGAAACTTGATAATGGGTTAGCCATTGGGCAAGTGATACAAATAAATTGGTGCAGTTAATTGTAAGCTTTGACATCTCGAATGAAGAGTAGAAACGGGTTTGAGCGACTTTAAACCAGTACTGCGCAGGTACTGATACAGCACCTGACGGTGGTGTTAGACCGTCAGGCGATAGCGGCCAATCCAGAGAGGTACTGGACGTGTGGTGCCTAATGGTGGGGATCATCCCACCAGGCGACACATACAGGCAGAGTGGCACCAAAGGCGTTTGGCGCTTGACGGTACATGTCCCCCGCCAAGCAATCTAGAGGCTTGTTGCGCCTAGCGACTCGTGTGCAACGCCAGCCAATTTTGGTGAGGCTAATGCATTTTGCAATGCTTTGGACTTGTGTGATCTATAAGGTTTTGGTGATATCTCGAAGGTCGGCTTACTGGTGTTCCTTGAGTTGTGGTTCAAAACGTATCCCTTGAGTTGTGGCTCGAAATAGGGGTTAGGCACGTGGTATTCCTTGAGTTGTGGCTCAGAATGACATCTCTTGAGTTGTGGCTCGAGATGACAGATACACGAGGAACTCTTGAGTTGTGGCTCGGGTTGGCGAGTGTTGCTAGTGTGAGTGTGCACGTTGTGGCGTGTACGGCGGGTCCAAATAGATTGCCCTTCTTGGTATAAGACCAACGAGTTTGGTAGCATGGGACATTACGAATGTTATTTGTATTAGGAACTCCACCTAGCGTTACGAAGTGTTGTCCGTAGCATGGTTTCCCGCACGTGCTCTATCAATTGTGGTTGATAGGTGTGGCAGCAAGACATCTTGAGATATTAATCAAAAGACGTAAAACACGGTTAACATGGTAGTGGCCATGTGATATGGAATTCCTTTGGTGTGATTGAGATGTATGTATATGCTTATATATATATGATTATTTTATTGTTAGCTCACCCTATCTGTTTATGTTTGGCGATGATCATGTACGTTGTACACGGGAGCAGATGATGTTGCAGGTGGATCTAGTGATGCGTAGAGTCGGAGTGGGACTAGTCTTGGGAGAAGATTTTTATCTGAGTTATACTATTTTATGTACTTTAAGGATTATGTAAACGTTTGGATTATTGAACATGGTTTAATAGTTGAATTTTATAAATTATGAATTTAAGATATTTTCCGATGAAATAAAGTTTTAAATTTCTCGCGTTTTGGGAAAAGATTTTCTTTAAATGAAGTTGATTATTTGTTCCGTTATTTTTATTTATTTAAATTCGTAATATCCGGTCGGGATGTTACACATCCTAAAGGTGTTTATTAATGAGGTAGAAAGGCAATTAGATAGAAAAGTAAAGGTTGTGAGATCTGATAGAGGTGGTGAATTTTATGGAAAATCCACTGAAAATGGACAATGTCCAGGTCCATTTGCAAAGTTTCTCAAAAGTCAAGGTATTTATGGACAATATACAATGCCCGGTACACCACAACAAAATGGTGTAGTAAAAAGGCGAAATCATACTCTCATGGATATGGTTAGGAGTATGTTGAGTCATAACAATGTTCCTAAATCTTTGTGGATGTATTCATTAAAGACTATTGTTTATCTTCTTAACAGGATTCCTAGTAAAGCAGTTCCTAAAACTCATTTTAAACTGTGGACTGGAAGGAAAACTAGTTTAAGATATCTTCATGTTTGGGGATGTCCAATAGAAGTAAGGATATATAATCCACATCAAAAGAAGCTTGATGTAAGAACCATTAGTGGTTACTTCATCGGCTATCCTGAAAAGTCAAAAGGATATAGGCTCTATTTCCCTAACCATAGTACAAGAATAATTAAGTCTGGTAATGCTAGGTTCATTTAGAATGGCCAGTTCAGTGGGAGTGAGAAATCACGTATAGTAGACATTCAAGAGACTAACATTAATGTTTTTACACATGTCTCTTCTCAAGTTGTTATCCCTTTTGTTGTATCATAGTCACACAACATGTAGAGACAACAAGTTGATGTTCCAATACCACAAAATGAACATATAGATAATGAACCGAGTGACAATGTGCAAGTCACTAATGAGGAAATGGTAGAGGAACCACAAGAAGAAATATTAAGAAGGTTGTAAGGCAAAAGAGACCAGCTATTTTAAATGACTATGTGGTTTACTCTATTAAACATGAATGTGACTTAAGCATTGATGAGGATCTAGTCTCAGTTAAACAAGCCATGGAAAGTGATAATTCTGAAAAGTGGTTCAATGCAATGAAAGAAGAGTTAAAGTCAATGGATGACAATCAAGTTTGAGATCTAGTAGAATTGCCTTAAAGTTCTAAACAAGTGGGTTGTAAATGGGTCTTTAAGACCAAACATGACTCAAAAGGCAATATTAAAAGATATAAGGACAAACTTGTTGCCAAAGGTTTTACTCAAAAGGATGACATTGATTAAAAAGAAACCTTCTCTCTTGTTTCTAAAAAGGTCTCTTTGAGAATTATTTTGGCTTTTGTGGCTCATTATGATTTAAAGCTTCACCAGATGGATGTAAAGGTTGCCTTTCTAAATGGTGATTTAGAGGAAGAAATATATATGGATCAACCTGAAGGTTTTGTTTCCACAGGAAAGGAAAATATGGTTTGTAAATTAAAGAAGTCAATATATGGACTAAAACAAGCTTCTAGACAATGGTATCTCAAGTTTAATGATACCATCACATCATATGATTTTGTAGAAAACACCGTTGATCAGTGTATCTACATGAAGGTTAGTGGGAACATGTTTGTAATTTTTGTCCTATATGTTGATGATATTTTGTTTGCTACTAATAATGTTGTCATGTTACATGATGTAAATAAGTTTCTCTTTAATAACTGTGAAATGAAAGATATGGATGAGGCATCCTATGTCATAAGATTAGAAATATTCTGTGATAGATCACAAGGATTGTTGGAATTATCTCAGAAATCATATATTAACAAGGTATTAGAGAGATTCAAAATGGATAAATGCTCTACTGGAATAGTTCTAATTCAGAAAGGGGATAAGTTTAGTCAAATACATTGTCCTAAGAAGGATTTGGAACAAAAGGCCATGGAGTTTGATGTATGCTCAAACTTGTACTCTATCGGATATCAGTTTTGATGTTGGTATGTTAGGCCAATATCAAAGTAATCCCGGTATGGACCACTGGAAAGCTGTAAAGAAAGTTCTTAGGTACTTACAAGGCACTAAGAACTATATGCTCACCTATAGGAAGTCAGATCATCTTGAAGTGATTGGTTACTCAGATTCATACTATGCATGATGCGTGGATTCAAGAAAGTCAACATTTGGATATGTTTATCTATTGGCTGAAGGAGCAATTTCTTGGAAACATGAAAAAAAATAGTTATTGCTACTTCCACCATGGAGGCTGAATTTGTAGCACGCTTTGAGGCTACTGTTAATGCTTTGTGGTTGCAGAATTTTGTCTCATGGCTTGGTATTGTTGACAATATTGCTAGACCATTAAGGATTTATTTTGACAATTCTGCAACTGTTTTCTTCTCTAAGAATGATAAGTACTCGAAAGGTGCAAAACATATGGATTTGAAATACTTATCGGTTAAAGAAGAAGTGTAGAAACATAGAGGGTTAATTGAGCATATTGGTACAAATTTAATGATAGCGGATCCATTAACTAAAGACTTACCACCCAAAACATTTATTGGTCATGTTGAAAGGATGGGTGTTATGGACAAGTCCTTGTTATAAATGTAATCTGGTATGTATACATTATTGTAATAATGCTCTCTTTGTTTGACACTTGTGAATTCAATTACAGTTATGTTTTTGTTCATTTATTTGTCATTCACAACTAAAGATATACATTATTGTTTTGTTTATGTGGAATGATAGGATGTATCTTTGAAAAGAAAATAAAGATACATATTATGGTATAATTAAAGTGAAATTGAGTTAGATGATTTGTGATACATGAAAGGAACCATGTTGTTGAATAGCTTGCAACCACCATGATCCATGATCCAATTCAATTATTAAAGAAAGTTGACTTGATAATTCCAATGAATGGTGCACACTTAAAGTTTAATATTGGATCTTCAAGTCATCACATGAACCAAGTCGGAGAATGTTAAATTATATTAATTTAATATTTGGTTCATGTAATTTAAAGAATAATTGTAATGTATAGATTCTAATGTGATGATTATTAGAATATAAATGTATTAAAGTTATGGGGATTTTTTTAGACGTATTAAATTAATTCCCCCACTCCTCACTTCATAGGGGTATTATAGTATTTTATTAAAGTTTTAAAAATACTAGAAGTAAAATAGGACAGTTGCTCCTAAAAAGTTGAAGAGTATTATGTTCCAAAAGAGAACATAAAAGAAAAGTGACTTTGACAGGAGAAGACTTCGTATTTGGTAATTCTATATCATCAAGAAGCCATTAAAGAGAAGTAAGAGAAGGGAAAACATTAATCAAGAGAACTTTGCAATGGATCCAAGTAAGTTATTAAACTCTTTTAATAGTATAATTGTGAGAATCATAGTTTCTAAAAGTTATTGTATAATAGAATGGTCTCTTGAATATTAGAAAATGGAAACTGTTAGGTGAAAAACGGCAAGTGCACCAATCACACGTAGCAAGTAATAAATATCGTTCTCTCCATAGGGACATGACAACTCTCACAATTCACAACTCAAATAGACAACAAAGCTCACAAAGAAACTCTTTTTGGTATTTTATCAAACAGTTGGTGTGCAACATAAATTTAACATATATTATATACAATTGTCAAGACTAGATTTCATTCACTTTATTCTCATGCCTTCAGAAACTTCTCAATTCCAATTTCATGCCAAAATCAACTCACAAAAATACTCAAATCCTATTCCTAAGGACTTTGAGTCTATGATAACTCATCAAGTTCCAATTCTTTGAATCCTTAACAAGTGAAATCATGCATTAAGTTCAAGAGTCTTAAGATTACTAATGAATCATGTTCTATCCCTAGATACAAGCTCTATTAGGCATTCAATTTTAGTTCTAAGTTCAAAAGACATTTTCCAACACTTCAAGAACCACAAATCATGCATGGGTGGCCAAACCAAAGCAAGCATAAAGCATGGAAATCAAATGTTATCATAGAAATGGAAAAGCATATGGATTAACATCACAAAATACACAAGAATTTAGTTCATTACATCTAATCTCAACAAATAGGTTTAGCTCTCCATGGTGGAGAACCTAGGGTTTACAAATTAGAGAGATAGGGAAGAGATGGAAACCAAAGAGAAGATACAAGCCATTTCCCAAGGTTCTTCACTGCTGCTCCATGCTCCAATTGCGCCTCCCCTTCACATCAACATCTCCAATTCGTAACCCATCTTCCTCTCCAACCCCAAAAGGGGAAAAAACCACCATGAATTGAGGAGAATACCCAAATAGAAGTGGAAGAGCTTTCCAACACCCCTAGCAACCTCCAAGAGGCTCTCCAAGTACCCAAAAGTGTTTCTCTATTGTGCAAAAGTGTTTAATTTTTTTATTTTATTATCTATTAATATTAAATATTATATTTTATATTTTATAAAAAAAATAAAAGTCAATTTAAAAAATTAAAAAAAAATATTTCTAAAATAAATTAAAAAATCTTGGGGGAGCCATGGCCCCCTGTGGATCTTCAAAGGTTCGCCACTACCAGTAATCCAAAAAAAACTAACATTGAACTCGTACCTAGATGAGGATGAAGAAAGAGAGAAGAGACACGAGTGCAAAATAACTACAAATTTAAATAGGAGGAACCACAACGAGAAGTTTAGCTACACTACACCATTATAGAGAAAAACGTCATTGCGAGATGAAAGAAGAAAGAGGCATAGGTTGTATTTTGAAAACATGAAAACTTTAGAGGTACATATTTCAGTTATAAAACAGCAGACAATAACTTTTTTTTTAATTACCTTACCTACCTTAGTTGATAAGGATATAAATATAACTAATAAAGGGACTTGAGGGTACAAGAGAAAGCATTTGAGGTACAAGAAGAAACCTCGTTTTGCCATCTTAATATTTTGTTTTTATTGATTCTCACTGTTTCTTTTAATGCAAACGTATTTCATTTTAAAACTTTAATTCATTTGTTACCTCTTTTATTAATTTTTTTTGTCCTTTTTCACTTTCTCACTTTTTGTCGTTCAATTAAAACAAACACATATAATAAACAACATCATACATTTAATTAGTTGTATATCAAGACAGTTATTTTATCATTAAGCAACGAAATATATATATATATATATATATATATATATATATATTTTTTTTTTTTTTTTTTTTTTTTTTTTTGCTTAATGTAAGATGTTAATAGAATCGACGAAGCTAACTTTAAGACCTTTTAATTTTTTTAAGAGTTAAAATATTTATGTTCGTGTCAGATTAAATTAGCTTAGTGAATAATAACTTAAATAAATATTAAAAATAAATAAGTTCACTTATATTTCTCAGGTTTTTCCCAACTAAATGTGAAACATCCTACTAATTATGTTAAATAATTATTATATTTCTCTTTATCAAATATACACGACTATATTTTTATTTTTATTTTTTATCAACAAAGAATTAATAAATAAAATATATAAAGCGTATTCTAATCTTTTACCGAAAAACACATGTTAGTCCTCGTTAAAATATGTGTGAAGATCTTAAAAGAAAAACAGCTTAGAATACAAACTTTTCAAACTTCTCACATGAACTAGTCAATATTTAAGCATGATTATGATTCAATAAATTAGCCTTATTTATGATTACTAGAGATAAAAAATACATAAAAAAAACCTAGTGCGTAGTTAACTATACTATTATTGCCATATATATAATATGGAATATAACAAAAAACCTGACTTAAAATATTATTTACTTAACTAAGTGAAATTGATGAAGACATAGGAAAATCCCGTACTGTCAGATGTGAAATTGATTTGTACATATGTATAGGACAGCAATCATGTCTCTACTATATGAATTCTGAAAACAAACAAAAAAAACAAATAATTATACAATTTATTTTCATTATTAGACATTGGTCAATCTGCGAGTCCTTTTCGAAATTTCGTTTTCTTGGTCTATCTACCACAGATAGATAGGACACCTGGTTTAGGGTAGGGAAATTTACGGTTCAAATATACACATCAATTATATTAATTATGGAACCTAAAATATAGTTAACTCTAGTTAATTATATGATTTAACTTATTAATTTGTATAACTTATTAGTCTAACAAGTTAATGGGAAGAGTGTGTTAAATTAAGCTATTGGAGTGTACTTTTTAAATTAAAATATTTTAGACATAATGCACTGCTACAAATTTTATATAATTAAGCTATTGGATTAGACTTTTTAGAAGTCATCTATATTTGCATTATACTTATTTTAACTTGTGATGATAGCTGAAAAAAAAAAACTATTCAAAACATATATAATTTTACTTCACCTAACTAAAATTTTATAAATGAAATTGAATTGATATATTTTTATATTTGTATATATTAAACATTTTCGTAATTTTTAGAGATAAACTTCTCACAAAAGTACCAATTGCAAAGATAGGTGACTTCTAAAAAGTACATTCACAAACAAATATAATTTATACAAGATTACATTTAAATTATAACCAAACTAAAAACGAGTATGAAATTATAACCAGTAAACTTTGGTTAACGTTTTTAGTGTTTGAAATTTGGGAGAAATAAAAATTCCTAAACTTCACATGATAGACATTAGCGAGTTAATTGGGTTGAGAAACTGAGCCCAAACCGTTCTTGCCGAAATCAATGAGAGGCAATTGTTTTCTGCACCCCATCATTTTTAAAATTTCACTTATATGCTTGATTGTTTTAGAAGATGATAAATGAGATGTCTATTTTCAAAAGAATAAAATATATTCCCAAAAGATTAATCCGAAAGATAGTCATAGATGAGACAACTAGAAAAAATAATTTCATATTATATTATTGGTTAAAATATATATTGGGTAATTATTTTTGTTTAGTCCAATCATTTTAGTCTTAATATTATTTTTTTTAATTAAGTCCAAATTTTTGTCAATTTTGTTCAATTTAGTTTTTTTTTTCTAATTGTACTGTATGGCCTACTCGCTAGGCCATCGGTCAGGCGGACCAAGGACAAGCGGCCGTAGGCCGCCCGCTATAGGCGATCCTCGGGACGTTGATGTTGCAATCTCTCCAGAGTGCTTTAAGAGAGCTCGCAACCGAATGCCCCATGTGTTCTCCGGATGAACTCTCAGCTCTGGACAAGCTAAATCGGCTACCCAAAAAACTTCCTTGTTAGACTATATGGCCCACCGTTGGACCATCGGTCAGGAGGACCATGGAGAAGCGGCTGCAGGCCGCCCGCTATAGGCGGACCTCCCCTTGGGACGTTGATGTGACAATCTCTCCTAAGTGATTTAAGGGAGCCCCCGACCAAACACCCCTTGCGTTCAGTTCCAATTGAACTTTGTCTCCACCTCTGGGGAGACCCTAATTGATGAGGACAAACAATAGGGTGCACGCCCCGCTGGTCAGGTGACCACACCGAAACTGGATCAGTAAGTTAAAAGTGAATTAAAGTAAAATAAGTCAGTAATCAAGTTTAAAAAGTAAGTTGGTCATGATTAAGAAACTCTAATCACAGGCCTATACCAAAAACTATAAATAGAGGCCCAAGGTAAGTTGGTAAGAACCTTTAACTCGCATTTATTGCTATCTACCGATCGAACTTGAATTAACTTAAGCCTCAAAGTCTTTTAGACAGGTACACCGATCGATCAGTCGAACGGAAGGAGAGAAAGACATTGAACAGAAAAAATTGAACAAGCTAGCTGAGGAAAACATCAAATGAAAGGACTTGAGAGTAACTTGAGTGTTGGGAGTAGGTGCTTGGCCCCTACACCCGAAACACTAATGTTGTTTGAATAATTAACGGTAATGAACATAGACTGTCACCTGTCACTTCGTGATTTTTTTAGTCTTTTTAATTTTTTATTTATTTTTAAAAAATATCCACGTGTCAACCTAACTGTGTCATGTGCCAAAATCATAGTTTTATATTCAATGTAATCCTTGTATTCGTCTTTTTTTGTTTAATTTAATCCCAACTTAAAATGGAGCAATTTTATCCTTCTTCAACTTCAGATCAAATTTAATTTTTATATAAATGTTATAATGATGTTTTTTTTTACTAAAATTCACATTTTTATTAAATATTTTGATTTAGGGGTACAATTAATTTAAAATTAGAACGAAAATTTTAAGTATGAGGATTAATTCTAAAATTTTAGATATTAATGATGTTAGTTTTCATCTTTAAAATTTTGGTTCTAATTTTAAACTATCTGTAACCTTAAACAAAAAATATTTAATAAAAATGTTTATTTTAATAAAAATTAAATTTTGATCAATTTCGAGATGAGCAAAATTGCGTAAGTTTAAACAAAATTAAGACTAAATTGAATAAACATAACGAATATAGAGACCAAATTAATATAAAACATCGACTCTGACAAGTGACACATTATTAGATTGATTCGTGGATATTTTTTTAAAATAAAAAAATTAAAAAAAATCAAAATAACCTTGAAGTAATATCGTTCATTACCTTTAATCATTTAAATAGCGTTAACAAAAAATATCAAATTAAACAAAATTGACAAAAATTATAATATGAATGAAAAAAAATATTAAGAATAAAATAATAAAACCGAATGAAAATAAAAAATAAATGTATATTTTAATCTATATCATTGAATTTATGTTCAGAAATATTAGTCGAGGGTTTATTATGTTCAGAATTCAAGCTTCAAGGTTCAAGGTTCAGTATTTAGGATTTAAAATTTTATAAATTTATGTTCAGGAATATTAGTTTGGGAATAGATGCGTGGTTTGCTTTGAAAACCAAAATCTGGAAACATAAATGTACTTTCCGTAAAAGCCATAAAAGCGAGAACAAATTCTGCTACAGTAATTTCCAGAAGGCTTTTACTTCCTATTCCCCATTTTTTGTACCTGCACCCTACAATATACCTGTCTTTCCCATGGAGTTTTATTTGACACGGTGTTCTCCTTGAAGACGATGTATTGTGGTGCTTGTTGAACGTTGGAAGAGAAGTATTCCGGAATGGGTAGTGTTACTTGCGGTGATGTTTACGGAACGCTTACCACTAAACTAAAACTATACTTAATAGTCGGAGTATAATTCTTTTTATTTAAAAATATAATAGTTCAAATGTCATGATTCAATTATAATCGGATCTATTTGATTCTGTCACGGGATACACCTGCAACAGTTGCTTAGATCGAGGTACCAAGATCCTCAACAAGAGGGACACGCAGCACATCCCGAAGAGATCGACACCCCTCTCTTCTTCGACGCTGATCACACCATTCGGCACCAGTTCAATTTCTTAGAATGACATCGACAAAGCTAGAACAATATGATAGTATATTTATTTCATTGCCACCTTTTGCATTGCAAACAACTAATTCCGGAGAGGATCAAGAAATAATTAGAGAGAGTGCAAAAGAACTTTTTGGGTATTTATTTTTATGAAATAATTAAGTATTCTTTCATTTGTTCCATGACATTTTACTTCTAAAGTTTGATGCAAAAATCATCTTGTAAAATACTTCATAATAATAGACAACAATCAACGATTAGCAATATGTAATTACCTTCTTAGATATCCAGTTCAGTGCATAATTGACATCCATTATTGATATGACATCAAGACCTAACTTTTGACGGTCATCAGAGTACAAACACAATTTTGACATCCGCATTAACCTCAATGCTTTCGTCCACGTCACTTTGAGCAACAGTTTCAGAAAATAAGAAAGGAGTAGCACTTATTACTTAGGCCACATACAATTATAAATAATGCTTACTATTATATATTGTGGTCTTAAAGAGTGACAACAGATTTTTCAAAGCCTACATTTTCGTGATGAGGTGCAAGGAAAAGTCTGATGGGGTGTAAGAAGAAATTGCCTTTAATTCATGGACAAGCTTGTTATTGGCCCGTTTAGAATGTTTGACCTTTCGATTGGTTGTTATTTTCCTGCACCTCCATTCTTTCTCCTATTCTTCTTTCTGCACTCGCATAAAATTCATAGATCCCATTTTATCCTTTATTTAACAATTTAAGGTTAAAATACTTTTTTGTCTCGATTTTCGTCAAATTTTGTCAAATTTATTCAATTTGGTTAATTTTTACTAATACCATTTAAATCATTGACCGTAATGAACAGTGACTTCATATGTCACTTCGTGGTTTTTGTATATTTTTCTTTTATTTTTTTAAAATTATTTTTAAATGTCCACGTCTCAATCGAGTAGCGTGTCACGTATCATAGTCAATGTCTTATATTCAATTTAGTTCATATATTTGTTATTTTTATTCAATTTAGTCTTAATTTTATTTATAATTGAGCAATTTTGTCCTTCTCAAAATTTTATCTTTAAAATTCTCGTTATAATTTTAAACTAATTGTAACCCTAATAAAAATATTTAACAAAAATATGAATTTTAATATAAAAAGTAAATTTGGTCTCAATTTGGAGAGAGACAAAATTATTTCATTGAAAAAAATGGAACTAAATTGAATAAAAATAACGAATATAAGTATCAAATTGAATATAAAACATTAAATCTGACACGTAGTTGGGTTAACATGTGGACAATTAAAAAAATTAAAAAAAATTAAAATTAAAAAAAATAAAAAATAAAAAATAAAACAAAAAAAATCACGAAACGTGGCCGTCACTGTTTATTATCATTAATGATTTAAACATTGTTAGAAAAAAAATATATCAAATTGAATAAAATTGACAAAAGTTAGAACCTATTTGAACACAATACAAAATTATGATTGATTTGACAAAACAAAATTTTAGAGAAAAAAATATTTTAACCAAAATTTAATAAAATCTAACAACCCTTCTCCCTCCCTCGTGACAGCCTCACAACTTTTCACATCTATGTAATATCCGCTGCTGTAGGAGAAAGAGACACTCTTTTTTCTTTTCCTAAAAGAAAACGAATTTCACTATTTTAATGTTATGGGCTAGCCTTGATACCTCGTAGGAAGTGGTGGACACGAGAGCGATGAAGGAGCACATGCATGAATGGAGAGGTAGATATTGTTTTTGAGAGAAAGGAGAGGGGGTAAATGATGTGAGTAAACAACACACTAGGTTTAAAAGAGTTTTGAGGTTTGAGAACAGATAGCAAATATGAAGAGGAGCAATTTCCATTAGAGATAACAATACTAGATGCTTTATAATTGTATAATCTGAAAGTGTTTTATAAATCTAAAAATACATGTAATTATTTTTAAATGCATTCTTATTAATCCACAACATATACTACCAGAAATTCTTATGTTATATGGAATTTTTTTTGCAAACTTGTTAAAATAATTTGTAAGAAAAGATTTTTTTTCTTTCATTTTTTCTAAGAATTTTAATTGGTAAATAATTTTTTCGTAGGTAATCATTTTCTACAAAATTATAAAATTTGTAAATATTTCTTATAAAATTTGTTGTGAAAAATGTTTTATACAAAATATTTTACAAGAAAATTGGTAACAATTTCTTGCAAATTATTTTCACAACAAAATTTGTAAGTATTTTTTATCTAAAAATTTTCAAAACAAAATTAGTAGAAAGTATGAAATTTTTTAGTAGTGATAGTTCTATATCTAATTTAAGATTAAGGAGTTTTATGGGACTGCTGAAAAAATAAGAGGTGCAAAAGGAAACCGCCCTTCCGAACCAATTGAAACACACTTGTTTATATTTAGACCATCTTCATCAAACCGATCCCAGTGAAGTAAATTTCGTGTTGTGCACTTGTGACAATTATTTCTTTAAAATTTGGAAATTTGTTGTCCTTGGCTCTCATTGGGAACAGTAAGTCATATCATGTGACAATTTGAGATATTTTCTTTTTTATCATAATCTTTTGCTGATTGTGTAATACCTTTACTTCATCATAAAGTTTTGTCTCCCAAGAATACAATCTGTCAAGGGTGTGCATGAATGGCTTTCAGCAATCATGCAATGCAGGGTTCTTCAACAAAGTCACTTCCTCTCTAAATCTCAGAATCTCTACTTTTGTGTGTTGTTTGAAAATGAAGATTCGATTTGTGTGTGTGTTGTGCATGATGATGCTGAGAGGTTTTGTGGTTGAAGTAGTGGCGATAGTGAGAGCTCCAACAACAGAGTGTTGCAATGTGAGGGAGCTGGTTCCATGTGCCAATGCCTTCACCAATTCAACACCACCGTCACCAGAATGCTGTAAAAAGTAAAATAAGGTCTGTGTTTTTCCTGCAACAGATGATTTCAAGCACAAAATCTGAATAGATGTCTGCATTTTCTAACAACTATCCTCTAATGGCATACTCAGGAGGTGTATAACCTCTGACAAAAAATGACAGGAAAGTCAAGAACGATGTTCATTAAAATCCTCAAATGATATGTCAAGTGATGATCAATACAAAAGTTAAGAATGATAACTTTACTATGCTGCCAAATGATATGTCAAGTGATGATCAATGCTCTAAAGGAGTTTCATTTGAATAACATGTCACGACTTTATAGTAAGCTAGTTTTTATCTTAAGGTTGATGTTGGGTGAAGTTACCTAATGCACATACGTAAGTTGTGTTCCAAGAATTTAGGCTGACAATGTGGTACCTTCAAACACATCAAGAATGTTGCTTGCTTTGAGGTCTTGGTGAACAATTATTAAATGTGAATCCTCATGGAGGTATTGAAAACAAAAGCAGAAACTCAAACCAAGCACAATAGAAATAACCTTCATCACGCGAGCATTTATAATGTTATAACAAAGTACTCATTAATCTCTACATTTTCATTTCTAGAAACGCCCCACTTACAAGTAAAAACAACTAGGGTGACAATTAGGGCCTGGCCCGTCGGGCCGACCCGCAGGCCTGCAGAAAAAACGTGGCACGGACCAGGGCAGTGAGTCCGCAAGCCTGCATAGATTTTTTTTAAAAAAAACTTGCACTTGTGTATATTAATTACTTCTTTTATGGACTCTTACATTAACGTTTCAAATTCTTGTATAACTGGAAAAGACAAGTATTATGTAATTTTTAATGTGCTAAAATTTAAAGAATACATTGTGTATGTCATAGTATGAATATGATGAAAATGTTGAATTATCAATTTATCATCTAATTCCCAAAGTCTTTACTTAATTTTGTGAATTTCTTAAAGTTTTCCAATTTTTAAACATTGAAAGTTTTATCATAAAAAAAATTAAGAAAAAAGTGGGCTGGCCCGCAGGCCCGCATGCCAAGTGGTATGCGGCGCGGGCCAGTGTTTTCGACCCGTATAAAGTATGCGAGACGGGGCAGGCCAGCCCACGTTGTGCGGGCCGGGCCTAAACTGGTCGTGCCGACCCACGTTGCCACTCCTAAAAACAACCACAATAATAATAAAAGGCAACAACCACTGTTACAAAACAAATCTTATTCAAAAATCATATTTGGAAACTAAACGCTGCAACCACTATTACAAAACACAAGGTAATCTAAGGCAACAATACACAAAAGTTAATAGTAATAATAACAATTATTTGTTATGCCCTTTAAAAATTGGCTACTTCTAAGTACCATAGAAAAAGATTGTCAAAATCTATGATAATTACAAGCACCATAAAACAAATTTATCCAAAGTTCTTCTTTAGAAGCCAAGACTCAAAATAAGAATTCAATTTAACTTTATCCATTTGATTCCATGGATTCACTTTTATACTTATAACCTCCTCACTTCTCCATAGAACATGATTTCACACCAATTTCCTCATACCAAATAATCATACATAACTAGTTCATCATATTCATGTATAATCTTAATTCATCACATTCAATTACAATCTCACACATATAAATACACAAAGTTTATCAAAATAGTGAAAATCATTTAACTAACCATAGACTTGAAAACCAAGATCCTACTAGTCTAAGTGAGGAATCAAGTATTTAGGATTAATTGTCAAAAAATTAAGCTCAATCTGACGGTTAACAAAATGGAAATCTTTATTTTAATAAGAGAACGTACACCAAAAAACATGGTGACATCCCACGTTGGAAAATTTGCGCTTGGCGCCCAACACCTAGAACCGACTGACTTTTAGCACCCAACAGTTCAAAAGTGGCGCCTGATGACACCAACTCAGTGGCCTAGTGCTTGACAACACCGTAACGGCGCCCGACGGTGTATCAGAACAATAATTTGGGGAAAAATTAAACTTGAGCAATTGAATAATTAGGTACCTTTCATGTAGTGTTTTTTTTATTACAAATAGTTTAGAGGATTCAGGACGATACCCAATTGCTCAAAACACAGATTTAAGTTTTTCCCAAAATCAAGACCAAGCATTAACAAATAACAACCATCTCAACATATATTTTCATCAAATTCAACATGCAACATCATATTCACTACCAAGATGATCAATTCACACTTAATTAAACAGAAAACCTACCTAATTTAGGAATTCCTCCTTATCTCCCACAACCCCTAATTGCTAGATTTCACGAAAACTCTAAACAAACACAAGAAAAACCCAAATTCAAAATCTAATATGCTCTAAGATTCAAAGCAAACTAAGAAATCTTAAAAGACATTCTGAGAGCACATGCATAACCACCACCTCACAATCATGAGAATTGATTCGTGATTCAATGGGAAACATACTCTTTTCAAAAGATGAAGTTTTATCCCCTTTCTAGAGTAAGGCTGAAGAAGATGGCTTGAAGGAAATTTGTAAGGGGTGGGCTCTCCTCCTTGTTGTTGTGCCAAATGAGAAGAGGGAAAAGAGAGAAAGTGAAATTGGAGAAAAAGTCAATGGAAATGAAAGAGAAAAAGAGGCGTGGTACATGGTTTACAAAAGGGAAAAGTATTGGGTAGTGGGTGATTGATAACTATGTCGTTGATGCAATCAAATTATCAATACTATAGCAACTTTAGTATTGCCAAGTTAGTAATGAACAAACTAGATAGGATTTAATCTAACCCTGAGTCATTTCCTAACAATCATGAAATTGATTTACACTATTTGATTATGATCAAAATTTATCCTAATGTAATTAAAGCTAGAAAAAAATGGGGGCTTGATATGCAAAGAATAAATGGCAAGTAAATAAGAGATTGTAAACACAATAATAGTAAAACATGTTAATTTCGCTGCTTTCAAAATGGATTCATCATCAGTCATCTACAAATTATTATTCAATTGATTATTGTTTGTGATTTGAAATTAATTAAAATAAATTCTTAATTAATTTATTGGTGTCCTCATAATTAATCAAAGTAGATTCTTAATTAAAAGCAAGAACTTTTTAGATTAATCATAATAGATTTAGCCAAAATACAATTAAATTCTATTATGGTTAATCATGTTTATTCTCTTGTCTCCTTACCAAGTAGAAAGTTAATTAACCAAAGTATATTCTTGATTAATTCTTGTTAAAAAATTTTACCATCAATCAAAATACATTCTCAATCAATAGAAAAAAAACTCATTCAATCATATGAAAATTCCTAACTTTAATCAAAGTATATTCTCAATTAAAATTAAAATTTATTAAACTCATATGATCATCATATATATAGATTAAAACATCTTGCTAATTAGCTAGGATGTAAAAACGATTACTGTTCACGTGATTCAGAGATAAAATACATATAAAGATAAAAACCAAGAGGAAGACACCAAAGAAAGGAAACATAAATTAGACAAATATGGTCATAAATCATATATGGCAACTCTCTTGCATCATTAAGGTTTTTCTAGTAAATATGATATTATATCGGTACACGTGAATATATTTAGCTACATAAAGTGTATTATTGTGACTCAAAACACCCAAAATTAAACACACTTCCGACCACCTCCTCTCCTCTAATACACCTTTCATATAGCATAACTCATGACAACTTTGAATGTTTAAGACTGAATGCTCTTATCTTCTTCGGATATTCATTCAATTTGATTGCAATAAAAAAATTCATTTCATAAAATGGATGCAAGATTTAAAACCCAATATAATTGCAAAATATGAAAAATAAATGCCATATAAAACCACAAAAAGAAACACAACGAGTCCAGGAATAAATTTCAAATCCTAAAAATCTAACAAAATACATGTTTTGATTAATCGAATTAAAGGCCACAACGAATTCCAGATTTAGAGTGGAAGATTGAAACTCTGGACATCAATCGACATTGTGAATAGATTGAGCGACGTAGTGAGCTCCTAAACTGAAAAGTATTGTCATGAGTAAGCATAGTATTGAAGATGGAATAGAAAAGAGAACAGTATGTTACCGATTTAGAGCAAGGGAACTCATAGTGAGCTGGAATTGAGAAGTGTTCATCTTCAATGAACAATTGTTCATTTTCATCGAATAAGTGTTTATTATCAAAATAAATTCATCTTAAAGAGGAAAGAAAAGTTTAACATTATATATAATTTTATTTAAATAACATTTTTTTATGTTTTGTAACTGGAATATTTGTTAGAGATATTACATATATCTCCTGGTTTAAATTTTATTGATGGAGATATAATATATTTTATTTTGATTTATTATTATGAAATATTATGTATTATGATGATATCTTAGGTTTTACTTTTCCTTTTATATAATGGTATATTGTATTCTATATATTGACGAAGTTTCTAATATATCAATATGAAAAGTAAGAAAGTTTTCTGAGTTATTTTTCATCAAACACCTCTTGTACATATTTTTTTTCTTTTTTTTTCTTATGGATTATACATATTTAATATGGTATCAGATGAAAAAAAAAAAAACCTTTCGCATTTACTCCTTTCTTGTTGATTTCCTGCCATGGCAAATCCTACTTCATCCTCTGGTTCATCGCCTTCTGCATGTTCTCTTCAACTTTCTCAAGGTTCTCATCGACTTTTTCCATGTTCTTGTGACTTTTTTCAGGTTCTAGTCGACTTTCTCCACGTTCTTGTGACTTTCTCCATGTTCTCGTTGACTTTTTATAGATTCTTGTCGACTTTCTCCATGTTCTCGTGACTTTCTCCAAATTCTCGTCGCCTTTCTCCAGGTTTTCGACTTCTCAAGTTCTTGACTTCTCAAGGTTCTAAAATTCTTTAGGTTTTCGACTACTCAAAGGCTTTCAACTTCTTAAGGTTCTCAAATTTCTCAAGATTCTCAAATTTCTCAAAATTTTCAGGTTTCTTGAATTTCTCAAGTTCTCGGTCTTCTCAAGTTCTCGGTCTTCTTAAGTTCTCAAGAATTTTCTTCATCTGACTGCTCTCCAAAACTGCTACTTTCAAGTTGGGCCTTCTTAAACTTCATGTCCATCTTGAGAGGAGGTGTTAGAGATATTACATATATCTCCTGGTTTAAATTCTATTGATGGAGATATACTATATTTTATTCTCCTTTATTATTATCAAATATTATGTATTATGATGATATCTTAGGTTTTGCTTTTCCCTTTATATCATGGTATATTGTACTCTATATATTGATGAAGTTTCTAATATATCAATATGAAAAGTAAGAAAGTTTTCTGAGTTATTTTTCATCAAACACCTCTTGTACATATTTTTTTTCTTTTTTTTCTTATGGATTATACATATTTAATATGTTGGAAGTCCCACATTGACTAGAGATAAGACAATTTCATAATATATAAGTGGGGTGCAAACCTCACCTGACAAGCCAGTTTTGTGGGGTTGAGTTAGGCTTAAAATTCACTTCTAACATGGTATCAGAGTCAAGTTAAAGCCTATCCTAGCGAACTTTCTTGGACATTCTGTTCCACCCGCTATCTCGGGCCACTATCGGACCACCCATTTCTAGTCCCATACACGAGACGAATATACCTTAGCTTGAGGGAGTGTGTTGGAAGTCCTACATCGACTAATGATAAGACAATTTCATAATATATAAGTGGGGTGCAAACCTCTCCTTACAAGTCGGTTTTGTGGGGTTGAGTTAGGCTTAAAGCCCACTTCTAACAATATTTGAATTTAATTTTCATTTTAAAAAACTAAATTTAGGTTTTTTTTTACCAAAAAAATAAATAAATTTTAAAAATTTATATAAAAATCAATTTTATTTATTTATTATATTTTTAATTAAAAAAATTAATATAAAATATATATTCCAGTAAATTTAAAGCTATTTTGCTACAAATTAATTATAATTTTATTTGTTCATAATTTTTTCAGAAATTAACGAAAAAAATTATTCGTTGCTAGTTTCTCTATCAAATTAAAAAATTTATTGTAATGCATATAATATACTTGTCGCATTCCATATCGTATCCTCGCGATAGTATTAATTAACGTTTTTTCTTGAACACATTTCTTAAATATGTAGCTGATGCATAGTTGGAGATTTTTGTAAAGGATCATGATAATGAGATTTTTTTATTTTTGTAAATTGACTGTTCACTGTGACTAACACAGCCCAAAACGCCTGCACCAGGTGTAAAAGTAATGATGATGTTAAAGTAGCTATTATATTATTATAACATCAAATTTTGCTTTATTTTAACGATAATTCCAAAAAAAAAAACAGCTGAAGAAACGGATGGGTAACTTTCAGGCACTAACGAAGGAAAATGAGCTGAAAGTGAACATATAAATTACGTAATAAACTTAATTTTTGTTGATTATTTGTTTTCAAATATTTTTAAATATAATATATGAGTAATAACAGTAATAGTTAATTGTAACAATATTATAAATTTTTTATGTTCATTTTTTTTTTCTTTTAATCCAAATACATTCATTTTCGTTTATTCTTGTCTCTCGCGCTTTTTTTTTTTTATTTTTTTTTTTTTTTTATTCAAATTATTTTATTTTTTTTTATTTTTTTTTTTTCATTTTTTTTTTTTTTCCTTTTTCACTTTTAATCATTCAATCCGGTCAAAGACATGCTGTACACAACATAACATTTAATTTGTT
>Ga0214545_1001108_pt1 | contig 48786 bp, 25 predicted proteins | sample CNSS4metaG_FD_160064 | JGI IMG/M metagenome (GOLD analysis project Ga0214545, IMG submission 160064) | Root nodule microbial communities from cowpea collected in UCLA plant growth center, Los Angeles, California, USA - CNSS4 | ecosystem: Host-associated > Plants > Roots > Nodule | place: USA... | reverse complement strand
CTACCAGCGTTTGAAGTATGTTATGCATGTCTTCTTGCACACTGCATCATCACCAATTCCAATTTATTGCCACAGGTAAACAAATCAAACAACAACAACCTTTAAACAAAACACAAATCCAAGTGTATGTACTTTATTACTAGAGTCCTAAATTTGTAGTATGCTTATATCTATGTTTAGGGTTTAGGGTTTATAATATGAAGATTAACTTTGGATTGTGTTTAATTCAGGACCTTGGAATGTGTATTCCAGTTGCTATTCTTGTAATTTACAAGGTATACACTGTATCAGTGTATTTAGCAGAAGGGTTATCAATAAAAGCATGGTGGAATAATCAAAGGATGTCAAGAATAACACCCATGAATGCTGGTTTCTGTGCCTTTCTGAGTGTCCTGCTCAAGACTTTAGGAATGTCTGAAACTGTATTTGACATAACAAAGAAAGATTTACCTCCAACAAATGATGTTGGAGATGACAAGGATGGTGGCAGGTACACCTTCGATGAATCCCTAGTTTTCTTGCCAGGCACTACCATTTTGCTGTTGCATTTGTCAGCAATAACTATCAGGTTATTAGGAACGCGACCAGTGGTGGCAATTCAAAGCAAGAACGAGTGTGGAATTGGTGAGATTTTTTGTAGTGTTTATTTGATTATTTGTTATTGGCCATTTCTGAGGGGATTATTTGAGACAGGAAAATATAGGATTCCCTTGTCTACAATATACAAATCAATTGTCTTAACATGTCTCTTTGTACACCTTTCTAGAAAAACTGTTGCTGCTTGATCAGGTTTAGAAACTATGGAAAAAACAATGAATATGGTGAATATGAGAAAATATTTTGTTAATATCCCATACGTTATGATTATACTCGTGGACCTGTGGTTCCATATTTTAACCGTAAAACCTTAAGACATGGGTTATGATTATAGTTATTGAGAAATTGTGGTTTCATATGGTTATATAACATTAGTCTTACGCGTATAAGACATTTGATATCACTTTAACCCCAAAATCTTAAGACAATGGTGTTATGGGTCTTTACTCTTATATAGCATTTAACTTTGTTTATTCTATTCAGTGTGAGACTTTTGACTCACACTTGGACTTTTTCCTAACATAATTTCACCATGTGCTTATTCAAAAAAATTTAAAAATAAATATAATTATGTGCATCGTATTCCATGAGTTATTTTTTATGTTTATATAATGTAGCTATTCATTTAACTGTTTATTTATAGACATGGATATACTATGTTTTTGAGTAACGAGATAGTTAATTATACCTTGGGCATATTATTAAAATATTTGTTATTATAATTTACTATTATCTTCGAAAAAAAATAAGTGGGTATGTATTAATACGTATTTCCGAATTTTCCATATGAATTTAAGCATACACCGAGATAGAAAATTAACTTTAATATAATCTTTTAAATTTTCGATATGTATCTAATTGTAATTAGCATCAAAATAGTTATTCAACAAATTGTCACAATTTTTTATGCTTTCCACACCGTCAATAAAATTATAATTAAATATAACATGTATATTAGCTGCTTCATATGTTTCAAAGGTTAGGAACTTTCAACTAAATTAAATATAAAGAGCTATCATAATAGCGAAAATTTAAATATGAAGTGTGTTAAAATTAGAGTAGTGATTGGTACGACCACAATCATGAATCCTTGTTAGTTAACTGTTACAAAATGATTAAATATAAATATGAAATAATATAATAATAATTATTAAATCAATAATAATATTAAGACAATATATAAAACAATGAATATTAAGAGATCAACAATTATAATAATAATAAAAAATAAAAGATAAAAGGTAAGGAGTAGAAATATCTTGGGTTGAAGCACGCATAGCGCTATTTTTAGAGAGAAAACGTCCCTAGGGCTAAACAAATACACAATCATATGTGTTTCAAATCAAATGTGTTTCTCTCTCAAGATACAACAACCCGCCAAATCAAATGTGTTTCTCTCTCAAGATACAACAACCCGCCAGATTGATCGAGTGCAGCGAAGGATCTCCGAACCTTATGAACACCACTGTCTTAAAGATAATATAAACAATAAAGAATAACACTCTTAAGAAAAACTCTAGTGTTTGTTGTCTCTGTTGTTGTGTCTTTCCCATACACTTAGGTGGTATTTATAAATAGAAAAGGGAGACAAAGAAGTAAAAGTAATAAGAATATAGTCATTAGCCATTAAAAACATTAATCCATAAATTAAATATCTATAAAAATATAAGTAACAATAGAATTTTTATTTTAATTATTTATTTTTTAAATTATAATAAAATATTTCTAACAAAAAGAAATTTTAAGATAATCAAATTTGATTGAATGAAAAAAAATCAGCCCAAAACAAATAGTAAAGTACGTACTAAAACGTTGTTGCTGTTTATTACTAATACTATCAATATATTTTTCAAATGCATTTTTATAATTACAATTTTAAAAATAGAATAAGCGTTTTCAATTTAAGCAAACAACTGGACTACATAAATCAACAAAATAATTTTTTGGATCTTAACCAAACAAGATTGTTTAAACCACTGATATATATATATAATTTACACTAAGGATCTCATATACTATTCATTTGTTGCAATTTATAATTTATTATACATCTAAATTTCTATAAATAAATAAATATTTAATACCACAGTAATATTTTTTAGAGTCTTGTTAACCGGTGCCCTAAGGGTACTAGTTAAGAATAATTAATACGCATTGAATCTTGTAAAAATTCATAATTAACTGTAATATTAAAGGAAATATAACTAATGGTCATTAATATAATTTTATTTTATCTAAAGTACTAAAATGTCTAAGTGTCGTAAATGTTTAATATTTTATGGAGAATGCTAACCAGTAACTTTAAGGTACCCATTAAGGAATCATTAATACGCATTGGTCTTACCATTCTTACATCGAAAACTGGAATAATTAAGTCCATTAATTGAAATAATATAAATGCATATCACACGTTTTATAACGACAAATTAACCTTTGAAATTTTTAAGTAATAACTTTGATACTAAATAAACACTTTGAAATCTCTAAGGTCTCTATTGAAAGTTTAGATAATTAATTTTTTTTATTGCTTACTTTGTATATTTATAATTAATAATTTCAGATATTGAAATGAAAATTATAATATGACTTCCATTTTTTTACTCTCATCATTTACTCTCTGACGACTTAGTATGAGTCATTGATTATTTCAAAGGAAAAGATAGTGACACATTAATGAATGGTCCACACTAACTCACCTCAGGAAGTAAAGGGTGAGAGTCACAGAATTGAAGCCATAGTATGATTGTCCTATTGAAATAGTCTATTTATTCAGATTTGGTTAAGCTAACATGAATATTGCAAAAGGTTATCGAGAAGTCAAAGAAGGAAATTCAATGAAGTCTCATATTTCAATTGTTTTTCTTTTTTAACTTTTTAGACATTTAACACCATTCTTTGTTGGTTTTTCTATTAATTTAAATTTTTATATGTTTAATTATATTTTAATTTTTAGCAATATTAAAATATAATCATGTCAGATTTTATTTAATATCACAATTAACAATAAACTTTTACAAAATTCAATGCATATTAATTATCCTTAACCAATGTCCTTAGAACATTGATTATTAAGACCCATATTTTATTTAAGGGTCTTGCTAACCAGTGTCCTAAGAGTATTGGTTAAGAATAATTAATATATAGTGAATCTTGTTAAAGTTCATAGTTAATTGTGATAATAAATAAAATATGACCTAATAACCATCAATGAAGTTTTATTCTATTTAAAGGACAAAAATACCCTTAAGTGTTGTACAAATGTGTTTAATAAAATAACAATATTTTAATGTTGCTAAAAATTAAAATATAATTAAAAAAATAGTATAAAAATTAAGAAAAAAATAGTGTTAAACATTTTAAAAGTTTACAAAAAATAAAATTAAAGTATCATTTTGAGACTTCGTTAAATTTCTTTTCTCTAACCTCATAATCTTTTGCAACATTTTTGTTAACTTAACAAAATCTCTTGTATTAAAAAAAAAATTTCAATATCTGAAATTATTAATTATAAATACATAAATTTAGCAATATAAAACAATTTAATTACCTAAACTTTTAGTAGAGACATTAACAATTCTAAAGTGTTTATTTGTATCAGAGTTGCTTAAAATTTCAAATGACACTTCTGTCTTTATCAAATCAGTTATATGCATTTACGTTATTTTAATTAATGGATTTAATTATTGTAATTTTCAGTGTAAAAATAGTAAATCAATGCGCACATGCGCATTAATTAATCTTTAATAGTGTCCAAATACTGGTTAACATTCTCCTTTATTTAATGCTCACAATAAAAGCTAAAAAACAATTAAATAATAAAATAACTATATTTTAATGTTGCTAAAAATTAAAATATAATTAAACATACAAAAATAAAATTAACAGAAAAACCAATAAAAAATAATGTTAAAATATCTAAAAAAACAATTAAACAATTAAAGTGCTTGTTTGTATCACAGAATTATTACTTCAAAATTTCAAAGGATATTGTTAACACCCAATTTCATCTAGGTGAATGCATTCGTAAAAAAGATAAAATAAAAAATATGTTTTTGATTAATTGTCACACCCTTTTCATGAAGCATATTTTCATCCCCACTATTTGCTATTTTCATCCCCTCTATTCTAATATTTTAAGATCTTTGTTCTTAAGGAAGGATATAATTTTAATTTTTAGAAGCAATATTCTTCATAATATTTAGAATAAATATATGGGTTAAATATGTTTTTTGTCTCTTAATTTTTAGTGAATTTTAGAATGAGTCCATTTTGAAACTTTGGACCAATTTAGTCATTTATCTTTCGAAATACATGGATTTAGTCATTTTAATCAAATTTTGTTAGGTTTATTTGATGTTTCGTACGCATTTGAGGATTGTATTTGAATTGTTTATACTGTTTGACACATTTTTGATTTAATGTTAAGTCAAATACTATTATGAAACGTGCTTGAAATTTCAAATAAACTTAACAAAAATTGATTAAAAGGACTAAATCCATGTATTTCGAAAGATGAATGACTAAATTAGTCCAAAGTTTCAAAATGGACTAATTCCAAAATTCACTGAAAGTTAAAAGAACAAAAACATATTTAATCCTAAATTTAATTCATAAAAAAACAAAGTTCAAAATAGGATTTCTTTAAAACCATTTGTTAAAAAATAACTTATTAAAAATTAATATATTAGTATTTTAATCATATTTTTAAATTTAAATTATAATATGATGACTACCGATATCTACGATTGTCTCATTAATATTTTAATCATGTTTTCCACATGTATCCACATTTTTAACAATAACTAATTTATTTAAATTTATATTTTACATCAAACTTTATTTAAATTTTATTTTAAAATTATAAATATATAGATTAATAAATTTATACTCGAAATATTTGTATAACATTATATATTCAACAGTTTTTTAGAGTTGGCTTCAAAATAACAATTTTATAAATTCAAATGTAAAATTTTAAAACAATTTTATAACAAATTAAGATAAATATATTTAAAATTTTAATATTAAATACAATTAATATTATTAAAATATTTAATAAAAATATCAATTTTAATAAAAATAATCATAACATTGTATAAAAGTAAAATTTGGTCTAAATTTGGAGCGCTTGAAATTGAAAATTTAAAAAAAATGGAACTAAAATCAAATCAAATTAACAAATATGATGATCAAATTGATATTCATACAATAATTTGACACGTGTCATCATATTAGATTGACACGTGACACACTACAGACGTGACACATGGCATAAATATTTAAAAAAAATTTTAAAAATTCAAAAAACGAAGAGCTGACACGTGACACTTACTTAACTGTGTTAATTCTATACTAACAAAAAAGACCTAATTGGTAATAATTTACAAAAAAAAATATGAACCTAATATAAAAATAGAGGATTAAATTGATATTTTAGTAAGAAACAATAATAACGAAGTATTTTAACCTATTATTTACTTAGAATAAGATTACAGTAAAATAGTAATTATTGCTTGATAGAAGAAAATGACAATAAATTCAAATCGGAAGACAGAAGAGGAAGCAGTGTGAACAACTTCTCAAACTTTCCACTTGACATTGCCGACGGCCCCAAAAGACACTATCATTCGTTCCTTTTCTCTCACTAGATTTCTGTTATTACTGTCTTCACTTGTGTTTGTGTGTGCCAAAGCACAGAGAGAGAATAATGGCTATGAACCAATCAAAGGCTGTGTTGTTGAGAGTGAGTTTGGTGGTGGTGGCTCTCTGCATAGCAGGATACATAGTGGGTCCCCCTCTCTACTGGCATTTCGTTGAAGGTTTGGCTGCAGTGAGCCACTCTTCTCCTTCTGCTTGTGCCCCCTGCGTCTGTGATTGCTCTTCTCAACCCATTCTTTCCATTCCTCAAGGTCTTTCTCTGTTCTCTTTCAGATCTGATTTCCTTAATTACTCAATTACCCGTTTCCTGATCTTGCTAAAAAAATCATCTTTTCTTAATTGGGTAGGCTTTGGATGAGTTTTCGAGATCTGGGTACTGCTGGTATTTTTACTTTTAGTTTCGTTTTACTTGTGTAAGGTAGGTGGGTGTTAGTGCAATCGTGGAAGTTGAATCATGAGTGCTTCAACTGATTTAAGCAATTAATTCTTAAACTTCTGGTTCTGTTCTCCGGGCATAGTGATTTGATGAGAGGACATTGTTGATAAAACTTGTCAAACGACGGTGTAGATGGGTTTGTTTCTTTAACTTTATTGTGCTAGGGTTTTTGGTTTTTGCTTTGAGACTTAAGTAGACCAGTGAAAAGTTACAAGTTTCAAATTTTTACATGAATCGCTTTTGATGGGACTTACTAGAACTGTTAGAGCAATGAAAACGGTGGGTTTTAAAGTCTTGATGAATTGCTGAGAATAATTTGCTCATGAACTTTCAAGTGGATGTTAGGGCCTAAAAAGAAACTTGATCTACCTCCCCCTTCCTCATTACACTTTACCATTGTCAATTGCTAGTTAAAAATTGATGTTGATCTGCGCTTTCACTGTCAAATTTATGAGACTACTTACAACAAATATGAAATTAAGTACCATAACATTGGTTATCTTATCACTAATAAACTGATAAATCCGCGATTATATTAATTGTAATCTCATTTTTTTCGTACTGTTACAACTATTGTAGCTCTAATTGAGTGTCATCATGATTAATTGCCAATTGAGCATGTACTGATTTCAGTTTCTTTCTTTGTTTCTGCAGGGCTGAGCAACACTTCCTTTGGAGGTTGGTTTCGTCTCCTGAATGAACTACAGTGAATTATATAATAATCCATCTTGTTCTTGACATACTTTTTTTTTTCTATCTAACACTTGTATGACTGTAGAACTGTTGGAGTTGAAGTAACTATGTTAAGTAACTTTAAGTAGTAAGATAGCTATTATTAGTTCTCATAATTTAGGATCATAAATTTCATGCTTCACTCGTATGTTTTTCCTTTTTATTGTGAAAAGCAGAAAAAAAAAGGTTAATTCGTGGCCTACTTTCATGTTTAAAACATCTACTTATCTTGAACTATGTCCACTCTAGCTTTTTGTTTTATGTCACCCCAGTATCCATGTCAATTGCTTTGGGGCAACTTACATGATTTTGGATGTATCAAACTAAATGATAATGCCAAAATATGTACTAAAATTTTCCTTAGATTTCATGTTGCTTTATGATTCATTGCCCACTTTAAATATTACGAACAACAAATTTTAATCTTGTAATGGACAAGCCTCTGCTAGGAAACAACATGAAAACTCAATAGCAGAAGTTGTCATCCGCCAGCAGCATTCACAAAACATGTTATTTTCATTGATGCTTTTCTGTGGTTTCAACTTTCATTAACAGCAGCTTTTTCCTTTTCTTGATTGGAACTGTTATTCAGATTGTGCAAAGTCTGATCCAGAAGTGAGTGGAGACACTGAAAAAAACTTTGCAGAGCTATTGACAGAGGAACTGAAGCTGCGGGAGAACCAAGCGATGGAAAATCAGCAACATGCAGACATGGCACTGCTTGAGGCAAAGAAGATTGCATCACAGTATCAGAAGGAAGCTGACAAGTGCAATTCAGGTATGGAAACTTGCGAAGAGGCTAGGGAGAAGTCTGAGTTGGCATTGGTGGAACAGAAGAAGCTAACTGCATTGTGGGAACTTAGAGCACGTCAGAAAGGGTGGAAAGAAGGGCTTGCCAAATCTCATGCACGCTCTCAAGGAAAAGTGCAGAGTTCTTAGATACATTACATGATAATACTTTTCAACCAAATGGTTTTCGATACTGATAATAGAAAAAGCAAGTAATCGTGTCTCTCACCTGTGTTTGTGAAAGATCAAGTGTAACATACAAATGTTGTTGAATTTCTATCATTCATTTTTGGATATTGAATCCACGTGTATCATTATTTAAAGCAAGAAAGTGTTAAATGTTGTGATAAACTTCTGCATAAAAAAATATTTACTAATATCATTTTGTTTCTTTTGGCTTTAGCTTTGAACCAGCGTTCATACTTTTGTTTCCTCGTCATGTTTATTCAATTTTAGGCTTAATTCACAATGAAAATAAAAGAACCATCGAGTAAATTAATTTTGCTCAATCGTTTTAAAGTATGGTTATTCAGTTCTTCAACCATGAATTACCAAAGAATCCATTTTTTTTCTTGGTATAATAATTTTGAATAATGTTCAAAATGACTTTCCATAAATATTTTTTGTAGTATATGGATGGTGTCCGTAATGTCAGAGTGCACAAATGTAAAGTGAAAAACTCAACCATATGTCTCATTTACTCTTACTATTTTTACAGTTATGCCTTTTGAAATATTTAAAAAAAAAAAAACAAATTAAAAATGAACTATAACTTAGATGTAAAACATACGCAATGTCATTAAAACTACATGAAATATAAACTAGTGAAATGATTGTGCAAAACACAGGTGAATTTTACAAATAATTAATCATGTGGATCGTTTATCTTATTCTAATAAATAACGCCGTGTAACATAAATTAGTAATTGAATTACGTAAATATTTATCTACTTATGAATTCGATATAAAGAGAATATTGGAAATAAAAACTTACCGTACTAAACTTGAAAAAAAAATTAAGTAGTAACTCTTCTAAGTTATTACTTTATTTTCAAATGTTTTTACAATAGCTCAATGAAAGTATTGACTGTGAAGATTAAAGTTATAATAAATCCATATTGATCAACTATCGCGTTATGTTGAATAAATACCAACAAACTCTTTATTTCAACAAATTAGACAATTATTTTTTCATTAATTTTTTTATCTAATTAAATTTTAAGTTTCTTCTATATTTAGATGAGTACTAAAATAATAAAATGCCTCATTTGTGAGTACTTAAATTAATAAGAAAGTTAATAAAAACTCTTGGAAGTATCCAAATGGACAATGAAATTAGACTTGATTAAATTTTACTTTACATTGATTTAGTTGGTTTTTATCTTAAGAGATAGATTAAACAATAAACATGAGCATTTTAAAATTGTTAAAAAACGATTTAACTATATCAATTACAATTAACCATAAATGTGGTTATTTCAGTTTGATAATTAATAGAAAGTGAGAGGAAAGGGAGTGTGATTCAATAATCAGCAACTCATCAACAATCTTTGACTTTATTTATACAACGCTAGCATTAGACACACATGAAACGGGCTGGAGTTGATAATAAAATAAGAGCCTTTCATGTAGGCAAAGACAAAGATATCATGATAGATCTGAAATCTTAACGATTGTTAAACCTCCATAACCAATATTTGCAACCTCCAACCAGACTCGACAACTTGTTACTCACTTCAATGCTTTCTTGGACATGTTTCACACCATTAACAAAGTCCCCATCTGAAAATTATAACATAAATGCATGTCACGTCTGAATGAATCAAAGGCCAAATTTAATTATTGAGTCATATACGTAAAGGACATTGAACTCCAACCTCATGACCAATTTGATTTCAAGTTTTTTTTTCTCTTATCAAGTTTTTAGAGCCAAATCTGTTATCTGCAATCCTCAAATATTAACTACCATCCTAAAAAAAGCTTGAGAAAGTTCATAAGCAGATGTTTGTCATAAAAATAAAATAAAAAATTAAGAAGGCGAAATACCTCGAAGTGTTTTTTAGATTAATCGAGTAAGGAAAATGTAGACAAAAGGTTTTCCAGGAAATTTTCGAAGGTAAAAAAGGCATTCCTCAAAAATGCGCTAATATTGGAAAACAAGAAAGAAAAATCAAACCTTTCTAAAGCAAATAGTAAAGGGAACATACCAAAACATTTTTTGATTCCTGAGCGAATAATTGAGTGATGAAGAATCTAAACTGTTCCCCTTATAGAGTCGGCAACATGTGGAAGGAATATGGTAAGATCATCTAAGTTGGAGCAGTTTTGAATGCTCAATCCTTTCTCGTTTGCCAAATGCAATAGACATATGAAGCACAAGTGAGGTGAGATGTCACTAACGGTTGCAGCAGCATTGCATTCACTAGGAAAGTTGGCCAAAATATTCCTGAAAGATAAGGTATCTTTTTGACCCTTTAGTATAAAGAGTCAAAAAAACAAATCAATGTAAAAATTAGAGAAAATATCACATTGTTCATTTACTTTTAGACATATAAAGTTAAGAAAAAAATATACAACGTTAGCAATGGAACAGAATCCTAAAAAAAAAACACAATGTTGTGAAGAAGTCTCACTGTAACAAGATTTAGTTTGTCTTGAGGAAACCCAAAAGCGAAAGATTAATTTAAAAATTTATAACTAGACAACAAATATTTTGTACTCCGCATTTTCAACGAAATGGTGGAATATTGACATACCTGTGAAGGAAGTTTAACAGATTCTTGAACATGGTCCCAAATAGTAATTTTTAGTGCATGAACATCAACTTGTTTGGAAGTCTTGTCGTACTGGACTTCAATTTTATTGACCTGTCATTTGAAAATATGCATATACATCAGTTCTAACTGCAATATTTTCGACTGAAAATTAATGATAAGGACTATGTGTAACTGTTCTCCTTTCAGCACTTTATGTAACAAAATTATGTCAAGAGTAACTGTGAAAATTGTTCACTAAAAGCCACCTGGCGAGGCTGACTAATAAGAGTGTTGGAGTCCTCCACGTCACTATGAAGATCACCTCCGTAGTCACCAAAGTCATCCCCACCAACACTTCCATTGTCCCAAGTAGGGAATGATTCATATTCATTGGATTGTTCTCTAGATCCGTCTACAGAAAAACACCGTTAGTTAAAACACAACTTAGCAACAGATGAAAATGTGCTAAATGTATATTTTTTCAATATTTGTTGATGTACATTCTACATATAGAGAGAGATATATGATCACACTATACCAAATATGATGTTGATGTAATTAATGACATTTATCTCCAGAAATATATGATCAAATTACAGCACGTCAAGCTTGGTAAAATGAAAGTTTTATGCTTTAACTACTTTTTAAAAATATTATAATTTTATCAACTTTGACAGTCGAATGAAACAGAAGATTTTAACAAATTATTATAGAATTTATAAATTAATTCATACTTCATACACACACATAATATATATTGAAATCACAAATTTTACCTTGAAACCTGTTTGCCCTCCTCGCGAGACACTAAAGAAAGCATGGAAAATCATCAGTGATACAAAATAAGCATCACTCCGTGCCTTCACATTCATCAGTAGAACACTTTAAACCTCATAACTAAAAGAAACTACCTTCACATTCGACAGAAGGAACAGCTTGACAAGATCCTCTGGCTGATAGTGGCAGTCCTCGGGAAGTTTTGTATTGCAAGGCAATCTGCTTTCGGGGAGTAGTAACGATTTGGGATTCTTGGGAGAAGAAAATATATCTAGCATTTCCTTCTCAAGAGAATTTGTGAAATTTAATTCAACTTCAGCCTGTCTCTTACTCTTAGGCTGTCTAGTTTTTAGGGTCGACCCATCTTCGGAAGTAGGATGAACCTCTGAGGCTACAACAAAGACTCTTAACTAATTTACCATACTGATTTCCAAAAAATATAAAAGTATTCAAATTTTTATCTGATACCCAAACCGCACCTTTGGATTTTCGATACTTCCAATGATCAGGGCCTGCCCATGCGTTTTGCTTTGAATTAAAACCCAGACTCAAAAACAAATATCCGTCAACACTGTCAAATCTGTCATCCATATCAGCGTCAGGGGAGGGAAATGGCTCATCACTGTCCTGCATGTACAAGATTTGGAATGATATTAAAACAAGTACATTATTCACGTATTAATTATTAAAATAATAGTTTTAAAAGCCCATTCAAGACAGTCATTCATATATGTTCTATGGTTGAAAACTAAAAAAACCTGAGGGTAATTGGGAAAACTTGGATCTGCGTCAGCAATATAGCCTCCATCGGCAACAACCGTTTGGTCATCGTGATCGTCACTCCAGGCGTTGCTGTTCTCATATTCTTCTCTGTCAAAACCACTTTCATTATTAAAAGAAGTGTCAAGATCTTCAGCTGAATTCTTGTCGTGAAGTTGAACATCAGTGGGCCTTCTGTTACTTTCATCAAATAAGTTTACTATAGTCCTCAGAGTTGGAGAAATTTCATCCTTCACACGCATGTCCAACACCATCTGCTCAATACAATCTACAGAACAAAGTAAGTCCGCTCTGAATGCGCTCTTTTTCAGATGTAACTAACGACAGTTTCACCAGATTTTTTAAAAAGCAACACACCTTTGACAAAAGAAAGATCAATAGTATCTGAAATATCAGATTGATTTTGTTTTTCCATACACTTCGCAGGCACTTCTAGTGAATCAAAGAGCACCCTACATCCACCGTATACTCCAAGATTATTCATTAAAAGACCCTTAGCTCCACCTTCATCAAATTTTGCTGTTGTCTGGCGATAGAGAGGATCCACAACAAATGCAGCTGAGAAAACACAATAGCATACCCATTTTCAACACAACCTGGACTCGACACATTGTCAAACAGTAACAGAAAGAGATTAGGATTTGAGATCACCATCAAACTTCTTTACATTAAGTGCCTCGAAAGATGATTCCAATGTTGACAAAGGTGACAACTGCATACAAAAACAACTGTTAAAACAAAGCAACGTGTTTAACCAGCCAAGGCCAGGGATCCATAGACCACAGACCTTTTTGTTTGTTTCTTTCCTGCTTTCTTCTCCTCCACTTTCAATATTAACACCATCCAGGCTAGTGTCTGACTGACATGATGGCGTCATGGCTTAGCATTAGAACTAATTAAGAGCCAAATATTACAAAAATCAAAAGCAAATGTACAGCCCTCTGAATTTGAAATCATGCAGACATTCATTAATCATTAGCTAGTTACCAAGCATGCTTTAGAATTAGAGCTCTAGTAATTCGATAAGGAAGCCAAACAATCCTACTTGAACTCCTACGACAAATAAATTACCTAGGGAGCTCACTACAAACGCAGTTTTCATTTTTCAAAAAGCAAAAACAAGAAAATGATAAGACAAAATTAACCTTGCTCAGCTTCTTGGCCTGCTCTATTCATCCCACCAAGAACTTTATATGCCTCAGAATGCACTGAATCTACTCGTAATGAATAAATTTTGACTCCAGCCTCAAGAGTGCAGCTTGCCTGCCCAAACAAAATTCCAATGAACATCTGCGTTCTAGATAAACATAACTTTGCTTCTAGTGTCATTGTTGTGACATTGAAAGTAGTTTTTCACTCTTGTAAGCTAATTTGTGCTATGCATAAACAAAGAAGCAAGTAAATCTTCTAAATTACTTGGTCATAAACAGGGTTTTAAATTCTGGAGGCTGTTACAATTAAGTCAGAATCCATAATGCTGCAGGAATTTGCAGATATGATCGCAAAAGCCGCATAAATCTTCACGTTGGGGACGAAATTGTAGCCGTTGACGGCGGAATTCCAGTTTAAATTTAAATATATCACACGTGACATAGCACTATGCGATTAAACTCCATAAAACAAAAAATCTCATAAATTATCAAACTGCATATTAATGAGAACGTACTTTTTGAAAATTAGTCTCCGAGTCATCTTCTTGTTCGGCCTTGATGATATCAGTAAGGTGATCAATCAGGTTCAACTCCCACGTATTTTTCTGATTAATTTTCTGCAAACACAAAAAAAAAATAAAAACAAAAACAAAAACAGAATAGTCTTTAACTAAAAATATTTGCTTTAGATTTTACGTTTTCGCTGGCGAGTTTGATGCAGTTTTGGAACAAATCGAGGATTTGCTGTTTGTTGAGGCAGGGATCCGAGTTGGCCAGAAAAGGTTGGCTGAAGCCAAGGCTCTTGCGGCGGATTGCGGCTGCGCGGGCGGCGCGGGCCTCGTCGCGCTCGAGCTTGTCGTTGTTGGAGCCCAAGAAGAAGTTGTTGATGGGCGACTGAATGCGGAACCTCTGCTTCTGACCCACCAATGAGTTGGAGCTTAGGGTTCCCGCCATGGAGTTTGCGGATCGGTGTTAGGGTTTAATTCGGAAAGGGAAAAGTCGGAATCAGAGACGCAGAGATTTGGGAGAAACGGGAATGCGGTGGTTTCCCTCCAATTCTGTAATTTGAATTGGTGATTCTGTGAGAAACAAACACACTAGAGCGTCAAATGATATCTACAGTCTCGCTTTTTCTTCAATTATATCAATAATCAATATTTAGACATTTAAACATATAAAACATATTGCAATTAATTTTATAAAAGTATATTTAATATATAAATTGTACTTTAAATTTATAAGTTAAGCTAAAATACAATTTTGGTCTCTCATTTAAATTATTAGTTTTTTTAGTCTCTAATTACTAAGTGAAAATGGGATAATTTAGGTGTATGAGTAAATTTATCCATAAATTTTAAACTTGCTGTGCACAGTGTGCAAATCGTGTTTTGAAATACAATTTCTTTAAACAAAAGTCCGATTTTGAAACACTATTTAAGGTTTTAAGCTAAAAAAACTGAGAATAATATAGTAGTAATAAAATGATAATTAAGTGGAAGATTTATAAACCGAATAACCAAGTTAAAAAATAAATTAAATTAATAAATAATATTTTACATATTATTTATTCTAGTATATTTAATAATTTCAGGTCGCAATTTAAGAAAATATCTCAATATCAATGATAGATATATTATTAAAGATAATGAAATTTTAATCCACTTTTTTTGATACACTTTTAATCCATCATATTTCGATCATCCTTAGATCATCACACCACACCATTAATAAAAATTAAAATAAATAATTGAAGTTGAAGAGTGATTGAAGTGATAAGTTAAAAATGGATAAGAAAGAATGAGTTAAAATATCATTATCATATTATTAATTAGTTTTTTAATTTAACATTAAGGGTTAAATATGTAATATGTTTTTTGGTCTCTCAAGTTTCAGTGAAGTTTGGAATTAGTCCATGTTCAAAATTTTTTACCAATTTAGTCTTTCATCTTTGATAATACGTGAATTTAGTCATTTTAACCAAATTTTAATTTTGTTAAGTTTATCTGATGTTTCAAACGTATTTCATGATAGTATTTGATTTGTTTATACGGATTGACACATTTTCGCTTCAATTTTAACTCAAATATTATTATCATATGTGTTTAAAATGGCAAATAAACTTAACAAAAATTGGTAGAAAAGACTAAATCCACACATTTATAAAGATAAAAGACTAAATTGGCATAAAATTTCTAAAAATAACTAATTCCAAAATTCACTTAAACAAGAAACTAAAAACATATTTAACCCTAACATTAAAGTACAGTCTCCTCCCACAAAATTTTAGCAACTTAAAAGCAACATCAAAATGATCTTGTTTAACAAATATCAAAAGATGAGATAAATTTTCTCGCTATATATAATCTTAACGTACATATTTAAATTGCCAGATAATTAAAACAATAAAATTATAACTCAAATATTTTCAAAAACAAATATTTGAATTTTAGTTTAACTATGTCGAACTTATATAATTTGTTTATAATTTAAAAGAATAATCATGTAAACAAAATATAATTTTTCCAATATTAATTTATACAATAATAAACTAGAAAAATAATTGTCTTACAAATTTTACTTTTTAATTAACTTTTTAAAACATTTTTTACTACTTTTTTAAAATAAAACAATTAACTTTTTCTTTAACTTAACTGCTTTTTCTAAATAAAATAACTATCTATAATAAAATAATTATCTACAAAATAAGTTAAAAATATTTATAATTCAATTATTTATATTTACTTTAATAATTTTTTTTAAAATAAATAAATATAGACGCATATGTTTTTATCAGTGTGTTCTTATTTGATTGAGTTAAAAACCAATAATTATATTAATTTGAATCTAATACAATTAATTAAATAAAATATTTTTATCATTATTTTATATATTTGATGAGTCAAATATATAATTTCAACAAAAAAAAAACATAAATTATGAGAAAAGATTAAAAAAATATTAATAAAAACATACGTTATGTTAAATATTTTTATTGATAAAAAATTATAAAATTATTATTATTGTTGTTGTAATTATGAATTTAAATATAAATAAATTTTATCTATTTTATAGGTAGTTTTATAATTAAAAATATTAAATTTTAAAAAAATGGATAATTTAAAGAGTCATTAAAATTAAAAAAATAATTAATTTAATTTAAAAAAAAGGTATTTAAAAGATAAATTTAAAAAATAAATGTGGCCACCTAGATAATTATAATGAATAAAATGGATATCGTAAGACCCTTTTTTTCTATTTTACACTTTGTCTTAAGGAGGGGTTAGGTCTGGCCTTTTCAAGAGTCCAAGACCAGTCCACTTAAGGAGGGGTTAGTAGTATTGGTCCAACTTGGGGTTGCTCTAATAGTTTTTTTTTCGTGTACCCCGAATACGTTATAGCTTGGTGTTGTGTGAGCTGTTGTTAGGGCTCTCGTTTCCTTTAGCCCTCTTTTTCTCAGGTCAGGTAAGGAAGCTAGGGTTTCACGTTATTTTTATTTTATGTCATTAATGTTTTGTGAAATATGAGAAAAGATTGGGGAAAACGTTAGTTTTTGGTATATTTCTGAGTTAGGATTCAAATATTCATGAAACATGAAACTGTGATATTTGACGTTATTTCTCGTATTCTGGAAGCGTTGGGCAATTGTTGGGCGAGTGACTTGGTCGTTGGACGACTCTGTATTTTTCTGATATGCGCAGTTTTAGTAAAATTGACTTTTCCGACTCTTTAACCGTTGGATTGAGCTGAAATTTTAACCGTAGATCCTTAACACCTAGTTCTTGACTTTGACCGATCAAATCTTGAATCGAAGCTCTGTAGTGAGAGGAGTTTTTATCGCAAGGTCCCTGTAGTTTGGTTGTTGACAACATTGACCTTCGTTGCTTGTTTGGTGCATAACTTTCTCTATAGTTATTCAATTAAGTTGGTTCTTGTTGTATTTGGTTCTTGATTCAATAATCTTTAATTTGAATATAAATACAAAATTTTTGGAGTTTTACACAAGTTGCAGTTTTATTTCTAAAATCTCAAATCGTTTACATAATGTGTTGTTATGTGATGAGCCATGACTTGGTTGGGTTGGACATTGGTATGCATTTATAAAGCATGGGATTGAATGGGATCTTGTTAGTGCTTGATATGGCATGTGGATTTTGTTGGTAAAAGAGTTTCAACTCTTGGTGATGGTGGTTAGTGTATACCTTGATATAGAAGATGTCTAGATAAATGAAGGTATCCTAAACTCTAATAATTATTCACGCTCACATAGAGTAGAATAATTTATATGGTGAGAGTGGCAGGATTAACCTTGTGTGTAGTTGGGTGATAACCCTTGCGTTTAGACTCTGTAGAGTTTAGAAACCAGTGATCTGGATATTGAGTTAGAGAGTCATTTAATTGTTTGCTTTCACATGTTTTAGGTACTTACTGCTTTGCTTGTCTATAACCTGTTTTATAATCTGCTTGCTCAATAACTTGTTAAATATTTTACTCTAGCTTACACTTTTTCTTTGTGTCTGTTCTCTTTTTTGGCTTTTTTCTTTTGTGTTGTGAGCAGATGTGGAGACTCTTGGTGATTGTGATGTTGGCGGGGAGGTTGCGATGTAGTTAAGCTTCCTAGATCCTTTATTGGTCATTATTGAGCATTTCTTCTTGTGTACTGTTATTTGTAGTTTCTTACTCTTTGAGTAAATTTAAATTTCCATGTTATTTGTAGTTTCTTACTCTTTGAGTAAATTTCCAGTTTAATCTAATATGTGTTTAGATTCTTTTCATGGCATTGTGTTGTGTCTTTGGGTTTCCATTCCAGTATAATTTGTGATAACTGAAAAAGGTTAATTCTAATATACTTTATGTCGATGCTCTATTTTATACTATAAACATGAGACGTTCTATAAATTAGAATTATTCTACTAAATTGGGACGTTACAGATATCTCAATGATTTCTTATTTAACATATTATATTTTATATATTTATCTATATTTATATACTAGGGGAATTTATTTCTTTTAGTCTACATATCTTTTAATTTTATCGTTTAAATTTTAAATTAAAATAATTATTTTATCAATTTATTCTTTTAAAAAATTAACCGTCTTTTTAGAATTTGGCATTTTTTTAAATATAATAACTTTTTTAATTAAAAAATTACCTACAAAATAAATAAAAACTATTTATAATAAAATTATAAAAATTATTTGTATTTAATTTTATAATTACAACAATAACAATAATAATTATTTTATTATTTATAATTGTGACACGTAAATTTAAATTATATTAATGTTAAATATCAAAATTATATAATTATTTTATTTTAATTTTCTTAAAATTATTATTATATAAACTTTTATAATATAAAAAGTACTCATATAAATAAGGTTAAAATACCTTTTTATTCTCAATTTTTGTCAAGTTTTGTCAAATAAGTCCTAACTTTTGTTGTGTATTCAAATAGGTCCCAATTTTTGTCAATTTTGTTCAATTGGGTCCTTTTTGCTAACACCGTTTAAATCATTAACGAACATGAACACTAACTGTCACATGTCACTTCATATTTTTTTGGATTTTTTTTTGTTAATTTTTTTAGGGTTAAATATATTTTTGGTCTATCAAGTTTGAGTGAAATTTGGAATTAGTCTCTCTTCAAAACTTTTGACCAATTTAGTCATTTATCTTTAAAAATGCGTGAATTTAGTCATTTTAACCAACTTTTGTTAAGTTTATCTGAAGTTTCAAGTGCATTTTATGATAGTATTTGAATTGTTTACACCATTTGACACATTTTTGTTTCAATAGTAACTCAAATATTATCATAAAATACGTTTAAAATGTCAAATAAACTTAATAAAATTTGGTAAGAATGACTAAATCTACATATTTTTAAAGATGAAGGACTAAATTGGTATAAAGTTTCGAAGAGTGACTAATTCCAAAATTCACTGAAACTTAATGGACCAAAAATATATTTAACCAATTTTTTTAATTTTGTTTTAATTTTTTTAAAATGTCCACATGTCAACCCAGTAACGTGCCACGTGTCAAAATCAATGTTTTATATTCAATTTGGTCCATATATTTGTTATTTTTGTTCAATTTAGTCCCAATTTTGTTTAAAATTTACCAATTTGGTCCCTATCAAAGATGTCACCAAATTTAATTTTTATATCAAAGTTATAATGATGGAATTTTAATATATTATATAAAAATATTTAATAAAAAATGTGAATTTTAATATAAAAATTAAATTTGGTTTCAATTTGGAGAGGGACCAAATTGGTTTATGTTAATAAAAATTGGGACTAAATTGAACAAAAATAACAAATATAGGGACCAAATTGAATATAGAACATTGACTTTGACACATGATACTTTGCTGGGTTGACACGTGGACATTTAAAAAAAAATTAAAAATTTAAAAAAAAATCAAAAAATCAAAAAAACCACGAAGTGACACGTGGCAGTCACTGTTCATGGTTGTTAATGATTTAAACAGTGTTAGCAAAAAAGATCCAATTGAACAAAATTGACGAAAATTGGGACCTATTTGAACATAAAACCAAAATTAGAATTTATTTAACAAAACTTACGAAAATTGAGACCAAAAAGGTATTTTAACCTGTAAATAAACTTAGCCATTTGAGATTTCTGCATGTGAAGAGATCCAACAAGCTCAACCAACTCATCCAAGTCAGAATTTTACATCCCAACAAACTCAGTCTACTATAAGACTCATCCATTTATAAGGAGGAGCCCTGTTTGGAGACCATGAAGACTTTATTTATCTTCATTTTGCAGCTTGGATATTTATTTAGAAGCTGACTATGTAATTCATTTTGTGTGGAAGTCATATCTTTTGGAACTTCATTATGTATTATGCACCTTATTTAATCATTGATTTTGCTTAACACCTTAAGTCTTTTGACGAACAATGTTATCTATTCGAATGCATTTGGGATTAATATCATGTTTATTTGCAACATAATTTAACAACATATGTATTTGGAAGTTGACTATATAATTCGTTTTGTATGGAAGTCATATCATTTGGAACTTCATTATGTATTATGCACCTTATTTTGCTTAACAATTTATTTTGCTCAACACCTTATGTCTTTTGACGAACAATGTTATCTATTCAAATGCATTTGGGAATCATGTGTATTTGCAACATAATTTAACTTTTATGCTTCTATTTAAATTACTCAAAGTCTAATTCATTCAATAAAATTACTTAACAAAAACATACACCACTTATCATTCATTTAATAAAATTTAATTACAAAAACATACAACCAAGTACATCACACTTACAACCCACAAAGTACATGACTTGCTAATGACAACACATGTCACTTTTACAACACTTCATGGAATTGTAAACAACTTACAAACAAGGATTATGTTAATCAAACCCATAAAAACATATCATCCATATTAACAAGTTAATCCATTTGTTAAAAATCATAAGAGATTTTTCGAGATTATAGATTTGTATCTTTTGTCTACCAATATTAACATCCTTTCATCCTTATTATCTTCCTTATATCATTTGAAATAATTGCACCTTTTAAATTCTTCATTTCCACCAATTTGTTGTTTACAAACTCCAACAAAAACAAACATTTAACCGAAAACACTCATTGTCAAAAGAAAAAATATATATAGGTCCAATCAAAATTAAAATCATAAATTAAACCTTGTTGTTGGGGACTCCAAATCTGTTTTCCATCATTTTTAACAATTTTAGCCACTTTCAACATTGTAACCTTCCCACAATGACAAACTGGTGTTCCACCAAGGCCCCTATACCAACCATATATGGTTTTGTATACCCCACAAAGAACATGAACAACCCTGATTGCAAGACATTGCAGACTTTATCAACTAATACTACGAAAAATAAGAAGATAACACAAACCCCAAATCACTCATTAGGACAAAACTTCAATCTTCTCCATTAAAAGGAAAACCTTAACATGTAAACAATCACATTTACACGGTATAATTATATTTTTTTACACATATCTCTTATCTATTGCCATATCAGCACACTCTTAACGTCATTTATGAAAAACTAACGGGATAAACTTATTGATGCAAATTAACAAATTTAAAGATCAAATTGACATTATTTTAAAAGTAAAAATCAATTTGACACACCATCGCTAAAATGATAATTATATTAGTAATTAAACCCTATTTTTAACATATAGATTATAAAATTGAAATAATGTATACATAATATTAAATAGTTATATTTAGGGATAACAAAATTTGTTACAACAATTTATAGATATTTTTAAATACAGAAAATTTAAAGGTACAATAACCACCGATAACAAATTTCTTTTAGCAAACAAAAGTTACAATGGATCAACACAATAATACAAATAATAGAGGATAAATTAGTTATATCTTTTAAATATATGAAAAGATTATTCAAAATAAGATATCATAATCCATCTTATCTGGTGGTAAATAAATAGTCATCCCGCTCCAATTACAGAACAGGGACAAAACTGCATTTGTGTTCTATAATTAAGAAAGCAAAAACCGTAGCAGTGAGTAGAAGAAGAAGAAATTTAAGATCACAAAAACGTGGAAAGGACAAGAGAGTAATATCAATTGACCATCTTTACGCATATTCGAGTCTTGTCTGTTCGGTTGGTTCTCTCTTTCCTGTTTAATTCCTATTTTATTTTGTCTTTCCTCTTTTCAGATTTGGTAGGCGGCTCCTCCAAATCGGACCCTTTTTCTTTCCAATTCCCTCTTCCTCAATTTTACCCAACACAACACCTTCTCTTCAAGTTTCCCAAAACAAACATAACTGGTAAAACGTTCATTAACCTTTTCAAGGTTTGTTCCATTCCAAAGAACAAAAGCTACGCACCTCTTCCCTTCCCCCATCATCGAGAATTGTCTCAAGTTTCGTTTTTTACGTGCTGGGGTTGCTCAGATTCGAATTGGGTATCGAGAATGTTCAACGGTATGATGGATCCCGATTTGATAAGAATCGCTCAGGAGCATATGAGTCGCATGTCACCTGCTGAGTTGGCTCGGATCCAACAACAGGTATGTCTTTTATCCTTCTCTACTCTTCCATGCAATTGTATTTGTGGGTTTGTCGCATTATTTCTTAGGCTCCGAGGTGCAATGTCAGAATCAGGTTTTTAAATTGCTGTGGCATTTGCAGTTTCGTCGCGATCGTTGATTTCGCAAAATAGTTTTATTGATGCGGCCACAATTGCTGCCAGGGGATTTTTTTTTTTTAAATCCATGTCAGAATTAACTCTAATTCGTTATGAATTCATCCCTCTATGATGCCCTTTTCGGAGGGTACAAAATGGGCAAAAATAGGTGGTTTTTGTTGAAGAAGCTCTCAATCTAAACTTTTTATAATTATGGTTTGGCTATGTTAAACCCTTTTTTAATGTCTGTGTTTTGTGGAATTTAAATTTGAATGTTAGGTTATGGAATGCTAGTATTTAGGATAAGTGTTTTTGGTTTATGTGAAGGAACATGTCTTGGGTTTTGATGCCGAGGTTTGTATATAGGATCAATGTTAATTGTGGTGTTGTGCAATGTTACTTGGAATTGCAGATGATGTCTAATCCAGAGCTGATGAGGATGGCCTCGGAGAGCATGAAGAACATGAGTTCTGAGGACTTTAAACTTGCTGCTGAGCAGTTAAAGCATACTCGCCCGGAAGAAATGGCTGAGATTGGTGAGAAGATGGCCAATGCGTCCCCTGATGAAGTGGCAGCGATGCGATCCCGGGTTGATGCCCAGATCAAATATCAGTTGAGTGCAGCTGAGATGTTGAAGAAGCAGGTCAGTTGTTAGTGAGAACTTTAACTGGTAGTGTCTTTGTAAAACATGAACCGTAAACCACTGGAATTTTTTTTTCTTTTATCTTATATATTGATTAGTTATGCATGAAATGCGACAATGAGATGAATCGATGTTTTAGGAAAAAAAGGACGACAGTTTAGGAGTATGAAAGAGTTGATAACAGGCACATTCGATTCTTTCTGTTGGATGCATACTACTATGACAATGTGGCAGTGTGTTACTCCTTGAAACCTAAAATAATTCGCTGAAAAACCAAATTATCATACAATGAGGAAAATGCTTTTCCAGAAGTATTGATCCATTGAGAAAGATACATAAATGAAATTACATTTAGATAATTATTTTGTTCAATGGAATGTTCTAATCAGAAAATATACATGCCGTCATTGCATAATAGTTATAGACACGAATATGCACTATCTACTACCCTGACAACATATTACAAATTTTTAGTTTCTGTAAATATCTGTCGTGTGCCTTGATGAACCAAAATTAAATCTTTCAGGGCAATGAACTTCATAGTCAAGGAAAGTTCAGTGAAGCTTTGAAGAAGTATATGCTTGTAAGTAAACTTTCTGTGGCCACTTTAGAATTGAAACATGGGACTAAATTATCATTTTTTTATTCCATTACATTAATTTAATTTTTAATATTATAGGCTAAAGAAAACATCAAAGAGATTCCATCTTTTCAAAGTAGAAAGCTTCTTTTGGCATGTTCTCTCAACTTGATGTCCTGTTACTTGAAGACAAGGCAGTATAATGAGTGCATAAAAGAAGGTTCTGAGGTATTTGTAATTCCTTTTCTTTTGCCATTGAAATATGATGTTAATCGTAAACTGTAATAGCCAACTTCAATATTGAAGTAGTGGGAATTATGTGGAAATTCTTTGGCTTAGAAATAGGAAAGAAAGAAATTATTTCACCATACTATTTTTCTTCTGTAATAATGCAAATATAGTCTTGATTCTAATTGGCTATTTGGAAATTGGCTGTTTCATCGTAGAAGTCTATTAATGTGCTTTAACTATGGTAGGTTTTGGCATATGATGCGAAGAATCTTAAGGCTCTTTATCGAAGAGGTCAAGCATATAAGGAACTAGGTCGACTAAATGTGAGCTTTGTTGTGACTCAATTAACTTTTTTACATCAAAATTGACATTTTATTTCAGTTATATTTAGTACCATTCCTGTTTTCTTAGGATGCTGTTTCTGATCTGAGCAAGGCGCATGAAGTGTCCCCTGATGATGATACAGTTACAGAGCTTTTACGGTGTGATGCTACTTCCTTCCACATACTTGCACCTTTTTTATAAACAGAAGTATTTATTGATTTGCTTATTAAATATATGTATGATACATCTACTGATGTAATTTACGAGTCTCTAATTATGATTTATAGATTATGAGTAATTTTTCTTCAATTTCTAACTATAATTCAATGTAAATATTGGATTATATACTGAATTAAGTATATCTGTTATATGTTCACTTTCATGTTTTTTCAATTGAATCATGTGTAATCTATAATAAAAGAATTAATATGTTAGAAGTAAGCTGATATAAAGTGCTTATTTCAGGGATACCAAGGAAAAATTGACAATGGGAGGTGGTGAGCAATCGACTAGCGGTATGTGTGCCCCCAAATTTTTTTTTCTAGTTTACCTTTCACTTTGCCTTAACCCTATCAGCTTTGTGGTTGTAATAAATGTCATAGTTAAGTTAACTTTGTTTGCATCATGCTTGTAGGACTAGTAATCGAAGAAATAACCGAAGAAGTCGAGGATGTACCTCCTAAAAGCTCTTTGGAACAAACAGTGGTTCAAAAAAAATCTGGTGACACCACTAAGAGTACAAGTACAGTTAACAATGGAAATTCCACATCAAATGCAGACAGTTTAGATGCATTGAGAAAAGATCCTGAAGCTGTCAGGTAGTTAGCATTTTTGTAAAAGTTGTAAATGGTCTGTCTAGAAAAATTTCTCCCTAAGCATTTATAGGAAAAATAATGCAATAAACTTCTCTATAAGCTAATTTATGGACGTTTTTATACATATTCAATATGAGTTTTAACTTCATATAAACTAATTTTTGTTAATGGAGAAATTTCTGTTTTCTTTCTTATTTTCTTTTCTTATATATGTTTATGGAAAAAATTAACCAAACAGGACCTAAGCATGTTGTGTTTTGTTTTGGTGAAAATGTTTATAGGTCATTCCAGAACTTCATTCAAAACACGAATCCTGCCACATTGGCTTCTTTGAATGCTGGACAATTCAAAGATGTGTCCCCAGATATGATCAAAACCACCTCTGATGTAATTAGTAAGATGTCACCTGATGAACTGCAAAAAATGCTTGACATGGCTTCTTCATTTCAAGGGGACAACCAATTCTTTAGAGGAGGTCCCCCTGATTCTTCTTTCAACCCGGGATCAATGCCTCCCAATGTCACACCTGACATGTTTAAAGCAGCAAGTGATATGATAAGTAAAATGCCAGCTGATGACCTCAAGAAGATGTTTGAAATGGCATCATCACTGAAAGGGAAGGAATCTATTCCATCAGCAGCAGCAGTAGATGAGATCCAAAGAAATGTTTATCAGTCGAACATGCCATCATCAAGTACTAATGAAACTACTAATTATGGGGAATCAAGTTCTTCTCATAATGTGTTTTCAAATATGAGAAGTGGTTCTCAGTCAAACTTTCCTTCCTCGAGTACTGATCTACAAGAACAGATGAGAAACCAGATGAAAGATCCAGCCATGCGGCAGGTATGTTTCCGTTACTGGTTATGTATATAAAATGATTACTAGCTTTCTTTTACATACCTGTCTGGACTTTAAATGGAATCAAGTTTCTCTCTTTATTACTCATGTTACTGCGAGTAATTCCTGACTTTTCGCATGGTCATTTTGTGTTTTCTTTTGACAAGTACTACAGATTCTCCATCTAGAAACATTCTTGTCTTCAGTATTAAGTATATATTCTCTTACAAAAGTTTAATGTTGTTTTGGCAGATGTTCACATCCATGATTAAAAATATGAGCCCAGAAATGATGGCAAACATGGGTGAACAATTTGGTGTTAAGCTTTCACCAGAAGAGGCAGCAAGAGCTCAGAAAGCCGTCTCATCCATGTCACCAGAGAGCTTGGATAAAATGGTATCTTCAAGCCCAAACTCTACACTATATTCATGTAGTCTGGCATTCATCAATAAAATTTAGTTTGCATTCATAAAAAAATTGTGTACCTAAGATGAGGACGGTAAAATAGACTTGTGGCAATTATAATTTATAATGCAAGTGAAAGTGAGATCCTTGGTTAATTGAAAAAACACAGTATAGGGTTTAGATAAGCTTAGGTTGGTTGGTTGTAGACTTGTTTTAGTAATAAGATGAACCTTTTCACTTTGTCTTTGTAGATGCTTTGGGCAGACAGGATTCAAAGAGGAGTTGAATCTGCAAAAAAGACAAAGAACTGGCTGCTAGGGAAGCCTGGCATGATCTTTGCAATATGCATGCTCATTTTGGCTATCATTCTTCACCGGTTAGGCTTCATTGGTGGCTAGAGTAAGGGTATAACATTATGAGATAACCTAGGCATTCAAACTCAACCATAATCTTCTTGTGTGATGACATGATTGAATGAATTATCAGCCAAGAGACAATGGAGAGAGGAAGGGACATACATTAGTTACCTGGAAAGCAGTGCCAAATTGGCATCTCATCAGATGTGTCCAAATTGAGAATGTGACTGACTTTTTTTTTGTAATATATTAGCTTTTGAGTTGTTTGCCATTTAGCACTGGGAGGAACCCTATCATCCAATAAATTGGTAACCTTTTATCATTTTGGTATCCTACTGTAGCGTTTGATTTGTTAAGATTATTTGTAAAATGTACACAATTCCTTAATTATGTTATGCTCACTCAAATCTATGGAACTACTAATTAGAGGATATAGTTTTACCCCTGTCAGAAATCTGTTTATGTTTTATCTGGTCATTATTTTGTCCCATGCGATTTCACTCATTTTTACTGTTTTTAGTTTTCTGGTCATGTGTGTGGCTGCCATGCTATGTTCTCACGTTTGCTTATCAATTATTTATTGTCACTGATTCTTATTCATGGTTATATGTACTTTCTAGATAAAACCTTTTTGTGAAAGAGCAGTTTCAACACCCAATATATCTTGAGAAGTCTTGAAAAAAAAAAGAATTATCATGATTATCTCGAAAGATATCATCCCAGGTATTATATCTTGAAAAGTCTTGAAAAAAATTATCATGATTATCTCGAATCATCTCAGGTCCTACCTAATACCATGCATAATACCATCTATATTCTATTTTAATTAAATTGACTAACTTTGACACAAAAAATACAAAACTTTATTCATGTCATACATAAAAAAAATAAAAAAATCATCTAAATCCGATAATTTCTTAAACTTCATTGGAATATATTAATTTAGGTATAAATGATAAATATTTCATTTTTAAAAATTATCCTGTTTCTTCACGTGCATTCACTTATAAAAACATTCTCCCAGTAATTTTATACGAAGAATTCGTATAATTATAGATTTTACTTCTTATAGAAATATATTATATATCACCAAACATATTTTTATGAAAAATAAAATTATTTTCTTGTCAATATTTAATTAAACTTAATTTTATAAAATTCTTCACTTTTTCCGTACCTTATTTCTTTAGAGGTGGAATAACAAGAACATCGTCTTTTTAATCATCATCTTAGATTTGATCTAACCAAAAATTTATCTTTCCATTTAAAATTATAAAATTATATGTAAAATTATAATAAAATTATATATAAAATTATAATATTGTGCACAAATCTAAACATGGACATTTTGTGACGTTGTCATTAGAATACTAATAAGTAAAATCATTAGAATACTAATGAGTAAAAGCACCCCCAAACCATTGTATAACAGTATTTTTCAAGTCATTAATGTTTTTGTATTTTTTTTTTGTGTGAATTAAATTAATATATAAATGTGTACTCAGTTTTATTTAGATTTAATTCAAGGCGAGGAGGCGATGTAACAAGAAATTTTAAGAAAACATAAATTTATACGATTTTGTATGATGATTTTATGATATTACTGTATTACGATTATACGTAAAATCTAACTTGTAAGTACGATGTAAAATCATATGATTATACGTATAATCTAACTTGTAAGTACGATGTAAAATCATATTGTAAGTACGATGTAAAATCATATGATTATACGTAAAATCTAACTTGTAAGTACGATGTAAAATCATATGATCTTACAATTTTATGATTTAAATCGTAGCATTTAAAACTATTATGTATTTATCTTACTAATAAAAATTTTAGATAAAAAAACATTTATTTATATTGAATTACACGTTTTTTTTTTTAACTAGACTTTCTTTAATTAAATATTTTGTAAGTATGTATGAATATCTTAACATTACAAAAATATTTATAATTTTAAATTTATGATATTTTTTAATTGTTTTTCTCAATTCTTACCGTTATTTACCACTAAAAATTATTAATTGCTATAACTAAAACAATACAAAATATTTATATTTATGATTTAATATAAATAAAGTAATTATATATATATATACTATTTCTATTTGTTAATAATAATAGTAATAATAATAATATTTTTCTTAGAATTTATAATTTATATTTATGAGACCATTTTTTATTTATTTAAATAATTTAAAATAAATACGGAATAAAATTTTAAGTTATGTTTAAGTGTGTAAATTACAATTTAAATTACTTAGTTATTCATTTTCAAAATATTATATCTTTAAACTCATTTTGTCCTATATTCTCTCCAATGCAAATATTTTTTTACTCTTTTTTTTTAAAGCACATACATGTTCCTATCTTATTCAATCAAATCTTATTTTAGGATAAATTTATGTTCTATTAAATCTTTTATACTTTTTTTTGGTTTAGTATATGCACATACATCATAATATTCATAGGTTTTACTATTTGAGAATGCTTTATTTTGATAGGTCTAATATCGTTATCATCGCTTTGTTTGGTTAAGTAACGTAGTTAGGTAATTTAAAATTTCTTAGTTATTTCTTTAGGTGAGAGGTGATATGTCTTTGAATGTGAGTAATTATTAGATAATAATAGTTGGTTGAATTACAATCAAATTATTTGTGTTTTTGTTAGGATGGGTTAAACTTGTAAGTTGAACGCTAACTTTGAACTAGTTATTGAATTGTGTTGATTTATTGTGGAATAAACGGGATAGACCATATTCTAAAATAATGATGAAATTGTAGTTTTGATTATAAAAAAGGTGGAAATTAATGTTAGAACATGTTGCAATAAGTAAAATTAGTTGAATTGATTTAACAATATTCATAACTTTGAATTGATGTAACAATATGCATAACTTTATTGTTTTGCATATACATGGTTGTTGCTAGACCAATGTTCAAGTGATAGTATTTATTGCATGAATAAAGTATTATATCGCTCAAAAACTGAAATTTCCTTCATCAAGGACATTAATGAGAACATTCTCCTCTTCTAGGGGTGGGATAACAAGAATATTGTCTTTTTCGTCATCACCATAGGTTTGATCTAATCAAATCTTCATCTCCCTATTTAAAACTCAGGTTAACTTATAACCATAATCTACCATTCTAAATACTTGTATTATAGGAAATACACCCTTCAAATATTAAATAAATTATATACTATTTTGTACAAAATTATAATATTGTACGCAAAATTGTAAAATTGTATGCAAAATTATAATATTGTACACAAATCAAACACTCTTAGAGAGAACATTTTGTGAGTTGTCAGTTGCAACATCACTAGATGGAGAGTTAGAAGCATTGCAAGCCAAACCATTAGAATACTAACAACCAATAAGGGACCATTGTTATGACTGAGTGGACCATTATTATATAAGTATGTTGGTGACAAAATATAGAGAGTGTAAGGAAATAGAAAGGCAAAAGAGGATTGAGAGAATTGAGACGTATTCTCATCAACATTATTATGAAAGTATTTGTATAAGAGTTATATACAGAATACAAAACAACAGAAAGAAACTACTAACTACATTATACAGTTAGTTACATAACAATATTTGGATTATACAACAACACTCCTCCTTAATCCAAATTATCTAACTGTTTTAGGCCTAGCATATTTCTAAGCTTTTCAAATCTATGTTGTCTCAGAGGTTTTGTAAAGATGTTTGCAATTTGCTCTTCTGTATTGCAGTGAATCAACTGAATCTTGTTCTCCTTGAAACGTTCAATCTCAGCCTCTTCATCACCAATTACCATTAAATCATCTACGTAGACACACACTAAGAGTAGTTTTTGCTGTGAGTTTAACTTCACATAAACTCCAAATAAAACACTGCATTTGTGAAAGTCTTGTGCCATCACGAATGAATCAATGCACTTATTCCAGGCTCGGGGTGCCTGTCTAAGGCCATATAATGCCTTTTTGCAGACTATAGGCCTTCTGTTCTGCTACACTAACCCTAAAACCAGGTGGTTGTTTAACATAAACTTCCTCTTCTAGTGGCCATTCAAGAACGCTGACTTGACATCCAATTGACATATTTTCCAATTCTTTCAGCTAGCTATGGAAAGCAAAAGCCTTATGGTCTCCATGCGTGCTACTGGTGCATAGACCTTAGTAAAATCAATCCCATGTTTTTGCAAGAACCCCTTTGCTATCAACCTTGCCTTGTATTTGGCAATTGTGCCATCTGCTCTGCACTTGATCTTGAAAATCCACCTTACATTAATGGGGCTTTTATGCTTTGGCAGATCCACCAACTTCCACGTTCTGTTTTTCTCAATAGCTTTTAATTCCTCCACCATGTTTTTTCTACTATTGTATATCTATTGCTTGCTTCTAAGATATGGGCTCTGTGTCAACAAGGAATGTTAAGTGTGCAAGATCTCCATTGTTGGTGACTTCACTGTCATGAAATACTTCATAATCAGCAAGATCTCCTTCCTTATAATGAGTCCATATGGGCACCAAAGCTCCTGGATTTGGAGCGCCTCGAATGGGATACCCATATTGTTGTTGAGCTAGCACAAGAGTATAATTTATACAACTCCTTGTGCCTTTGAGAGGCACATTAGGAAAATTTTCACATGAAATGATACGTGACCTAAATTGCCAAGGAAGGCACCATCTGATCTTTCCCTTATTCAAACTTGCACAAAACTGAGCTTAATCCTTTGCCCCTTTAATTTCTGGCTTGTTTAATAAAACTTCTTTAACTGGACCTTCAACATTTGAAATACCCTTATTAATTCATGAGATGAACTACACGTACAATACAGGTAGACAACATAACATCTTCTTCTTGAGCTCATAGCAAAGGTTTAGACTTTCGTACACATCAGCGAAAATTGCATTAACTGGGCTTTCTGAATGATTTTTGTAAGCCACAAACACATTAATGGCAGTGTAGTCAACGATATTCTCCATGTTAGGGAAAAGCATGACTCCGTAGAGTGTGAGAGCTAACACGTCCATGAATGTTTCTCCAAACCCTTCTTCAGCCAATTGCCGCAAATACCACTCCAAATACCCCTGAGAGATGCCTTTCGAATTGCCCTGGTAATCATTTTACTTTCTAGCTCAGCAGGGTGCACTTTTAAGATTCCTGCTAATGTAACAATTGAGGTATGTTGACTTGAGTATTTGTAGGGAACCATGCCCTTCACTGACAATCCCAAAATATGCTCAAATTCTTCTTTTGTGGGTACAAACTGAAAATCTTGGAAGGTGAAACATCTTAACGGTGGGTCGTAGTATTAGGTCAAAGCTGTGATTGTTACAGCTTGAGCTTCCACTTTCAGCAAAACCTAATAAATTCCCATATTTCCTCTTGAAAGTATTCCTTGATATAGTCTTCATTCTTCTAGCTAACTCTCTTAAATCACTCAAATTGCTTTCTGCAACCTTAATGGATAACTTTTTCTTCAAAGAAACAAAACCTAACTGTCCCCCGACTCCAAATTCCATGTTAATTTGTCTTTTCTTTTTAAACTTAATCACAACTTTATAATTTCAGACCTAAAATTAAATAAACATGATGATATGACATGGCAAAACATAAATGCATGGATGCAATAATATGTCGTGCATGATTTTATTATTAATTCAAAATCAAGAGGAGAAAAAAAACCCGAGGAATAAAAAGACGTGTATCTCCTTTTGTGCCTTAATAAAGGTTTGGCGCCTAATGGATCTAAGGTAAAATACATGCACTCACCGAGATGGTTTCCTAATACCTAAATATCAAGATTACTAGAGCTATAGCCCACTTCATGGCATTTCCCACAATATTTGGTAAACAACAATAGGTTAGAGTGTCAATGAAGCAAACAAACTCTAGCTGGGGTTCTCACAATGACCACTTGGGAAGTACATCCACCGTGGCACTGCTACACAATCTCCTCTACTTATAAAGTTACTCAGACCCGGGTATAGGGCCCCACTCATGTCATGCACACAATGTGTGTGAAGGGAGGATAATGCATACTCCAACCCCTTCTTGCAAACAAACAGAAGAAGAAAAAAAAGGCAAATATATATATATAACAATGTCATCTATCCTAGGATTCAAAACTCAAGCATAAAAATAAAGCAATATGAACAAAAAATTTCAATCATCCAAAATGAACAAAAATATATACAATAATAATAATAATAAGTGAAAAAAAAGTAAAACTAAAATAACATAAAGTAAAATAAAATAAAATAAATAAATATAAGAAGAAAAGAGGAGTGAAAAAGAAAAGAAAACAAATTGAAACAACCACATCAATTTTATATATTTAATTAAATGGTCTAACTTTCTAAATTCCCCAATGAAGTTGTCATCTGTCACAACCGAAATCGCGACGGGATGACAAACCAAAAATAAAATATTAAAAAAAAAGAGGTTTGGAGTCGCCACCATAGTTATTATAGGAAACTATGGAAAATCGTAAACAAAACAAGGTCTACAAAAACAGAGTTTGGGTACGAGAGTTGCTTATGTGCAGGGAAGGTGTTAGTTCCCTACAACGCCCGTCCTAAGATAGTACCTTTAATTAAAATACAAATGGATGTCGTCTCCTTTAAATGTTTATTTTCCAAAATAATAAAATGAGAAAATTCAAAAGAAACAAAAAAAGATTTTTGTTTTTTGGTCCCGACAAGAATTACTCCTTGCTCCTACGTATCTCCATTCATAATGGAATTCATAATGGAGAATCAGGGTCACATAGTTCTTTATGAAAAAACTTTTTGAAAACAATTTGTTCAAAGAAGTTGATATAGCCTTTTTTTATATTTGAAAATTTTGTATTTTTTTAGTAATTTTATAGAAGAGCGAAGGTATTTAGTACTAAGACGACGCGAGCGGTCACACGAGCACTATACATTTTAAAAGTTAAAAGGGTATTTAAATTATTTATTTATTATTATTTTCTTTAAAGAAAAACTTTTGAAATAAGATATGATACCCAAAAAAACGTGACTATTATATATCCATAATTTATGAAAATATTAGGAAAATAAATATATAAATGAATAAATGAAAGATTAGGAAATAACGTTTAGGGTTAAACATATTATTTTATTATTTGTAAAGTGTTAAATAATTTTTTTTAAAAACTTAATATGAAAAACATGGCACAACATATTCATAAAATGTTAAAACATGAGATCTCTCCGTTATTCATAACTAATGAATCCCAAAATACATGACAGTAATGCTTTTTCCACACCAAGAAGAAATGATGAAAACATCGACTTCAACAAAGATCATAACCAAATCTCAACAAAGACTGCATAACACAACAAGAGTTAAAATTTGTGAACCTGAACGAGAGATTTGATTTACAATAGTTGCGTTAGAACACCAAGAAGCATGTGTGGGTGGTGATCGAAGGTGAGTGTGTTTTTTATATGCGAGGGTTAATAGAGATTGTGTGCTTAGGGTAAGAGAGAGGTCTCTAGAATCCTGAGGGAACAAAAATTGTCCTTATTCTTTTGCTTGATGGGTTTATATACACAACATTATAAATCTAATGTAATCTTTTGTAATAAACTGAGTCTTGATTACAAATAAATTTAAAAGGCAAGAATTGGTATTAATATTATCACATTATGGGAATCCAATCACATATTTAGGGTTAAATATGTTTTTGGTACCTTAACTTTTAATGAATTTTGGAATTAGTCCATTTCAAAATTTTGGACCAATTTAGTCCTTCATCTTTCGAAATACGTGTATTTAGTCCTTTTAATCAAATTTTGTTAAGTTTATTTGACATTTCAAACGCATTTCATAATAGTATTTGACTTAACATTAAAGCAAAAATGTGTCAAACAGTATAAACAACTCAAAATACAATTCTAAAATACGTACGAAACATCAAATAAACCTAACAAAATTTGATTAAAAGGACTAAATTCACGTATTTCGAAAGATGAAGGACTAAATTGGTCCAAAGTTTCGGAATGGACTAATTCCAAAATTCACTGAAAGTTAAGGGACCAAAAACATATTTAACTCTTAAAATTTGTGAACCTGAACGAGAGATTGGATTTACAATAGTTGCGTTGGAACACTAAGAAGCATATGGGGGTGGTGATCAAAGGTGAGTGGGTTTTTTATATGTGAGGGTTAATAGAGATTGTGTGCTTAGGGTAAGAGAGAGGTCTCTAAAATCCCGAGGGAACAAAAATTGTCCTTATTCTTTTGCTTGACACAAAATTATAAATCTAATGTAATCTCTCGTAATAAAGTTAGTCTTTACTACAAAGAAATTTAAAAGGCAAGAATTGGTCTTAATATTATGACATTATGGGAATCAAATCATAGAAGAAATCAGAGCACAAAATCAAACGTGATCAAGAAAATTGATTCTAATTAATTCTAAATAGTAAGAGATATTGCTTAGAATCATATTACTACTTCCTTTATTTGGAAGAGAGGTGTCATAAAATCGGAGTAAATTACTCTAAATATTAGAACATATTCTGTTTCTAATTATTAAATTAACTTCTTGATCTGAAGCAAAAACAACAAATCCTAGAGCCGGGGTGAGAATATTAAATTTTGGGCTATCATTAGCTGCAAGAAAAAGTGGTGTGGGTGGATAGAGTATTTTGGGCTAAAGCATCAAAAGAAAATACATAAAAGATTAAAGCGGTCTTTTTCTTTTTATTTATTATTATTATTATTATCATTTAGAAAAAGAAAAAAATTTCAAAGAAAAAAACTTACTTACTTTTATTTTTTTATTTGTTTATTCATTATTTTTTTTATTATTATATTTTTTTATTATGTTAGACGAAATTGTGTGTTGACACTTGTAAAATAAAATTTCATTTTAATAATATTTATTTTAGGCTTAATTATGTTTTGAGTTCATGATAAATTTGAAAACAGACTAATGACTCAGATGGGTCGGAACAACCTGACTACCCAGTTGGCTTGGTCCTACCCGATGATCCAGACGTGTCGGGTCGTGCCAGTCGGGAAATCCAGACGGCTGAGTTGACCCGACGATCCATACAGGCTTGACCAGCACAACGATATGTACGAGCCTGTCGTGCTCGTAAAGTTCGTCGACCTGGCCTGGCATAACCTGCCTGGGTTATTGGCGTGACTTGGCCCCATTAGGTCGTCGGGTCCACTTGGCTAGTCTGTGTCGTTAGGTCAGCCTAACCCGAATAGGTTGTAGGGTCGATCGGTACCACCCAAGTCATCGGGTAGGTCGGGCCCGTCTAGGTTGTTAAGCCGATTGGGCTTGTGTAGGTCGTCAGGTAAGTCGAGAACATCTAGGTCATCGGGCTAGTCGACCCTATCTAGGTCGTCGGGCCGATTAGACTTGTTGGGATAACGGGCCCCTCTAGGTTGTTGGACTGGTCGGGCATCTACGAGTTGTTGAGCTTGCATGACACATCTTTAGGTTGTCTGGCCTGTAAGGCTCGTGTGGGTTGTTGATCCTGCCCGATCTGTTTGGGTCATCAAGTCTGCCTTGACCGTTTGGGTTGTCGGGCCTGATCGACCCTTATGGGTCATCAGGCCTGTCCGACCTTTATGGGTAGTCGGGCCCTTTCAACCTGTTTAAGTCATCAAGCCTGCCTGACCCGTTTGTGTTGTCGTGCAAGCCTAGTTCGTTTGGGTCATCGGGTTCACTTGACTCGTTTGGTTCGTCGAGCCCGCTCAACCCATCTAGGTCATCAGACTCGCCTGACCCTTTTGTGTTGTTGGGCCGGCCTGGTCCGTCTAGATCGTCTGACCTACGTCTGACCTACCTTGCCTATCAAGGTGTTCAGGCTTGTCGGGTGTGTTTGGGTCATCTACTCGGGCTAGCCCGTTTGGATTATCAAGTCAATCTGATCGTCTTGGTCTTCGGGTCAACCTGTCTCGACAATCTAAGAAGGTCAACTAGAAGACCCAGTCCCACCCGATCCCGGATAATGGTCGAGTCAGGTCGGGTCGATGGCCAAGACGATCTGGACTGTCGTCAAAAAGTTTAATAATATATTTTAAAAAATATATATCTTTTATATTTAAAAAGAAAGCATATGGGCTGGCCTTGACACATAGGGCTTTAATGTAGTTTTTGGCCTTGTGGGCTTATTTAATGTGGGGCTTTTTGGCCTTGTGGAATTTTTTGACCCTAGCCCACATGAGTCAGGGATAAGCCCTATGGACTGGACCAAATTGACAATTCTACCATAGAATTCAAAGTGTGAGATTGAGTGAGAAGAATTTCAAATTCCACCTATTTTGAGAGTATTTGAATTTCTACTAATTTAGCTAATTGAAATACTTCAATAAAATGCTTTTTAATTTATCTATCCATACTAAGCATTTGATTACAAAGAAATCTAAATTCTTAAAAAAAATGAATTGTTTCATTAAAATACTCTATAGGGACTGAATTGAACAAAAATAACAAATATCGGGACTAAATTGAAAAAAAAGAAATAATACAACCACAAACTGACACGTGACACTAACATTGACATGTGGCACAATTGTGACTTGACACATGGACAATTTTTTAAAATTAAAAAAACAAAAAAAAACCAGGAGGTGACATGTGACATGTACTATTCAAAAATGTCAACTATTTAAGCACCGTTAGTGAAAATGACCAAATTAACAAAAATTTGACGAAAATGAAAATCTAATTGAACACAAAACAAAAATGGAAACCAAATTGAATAAAAACAAAAAAAATAGGGATTAAATATATATTTAAGCTTGATTAATACAAGCAGGTAGTTTTTTTTTCTTCTTTCGTTTTTCTTTGTTTTATGAACTATAAAATATAAATACAAAGTGTTCTATCTCATTTCATATAACAAATACTACTAATTATTAAAACGTGTTGAATTACTAGTACAAGAAAATTAAAATGAATTTTATTTTGTATTGATAATATTATATTAAATTTTTCTTTATGCTTACCCTTTGAAAGTTTGTAAAAATATTTTTTTATTTTTAATTTTTTTTTCTAGTTAAAATTAAAGACAAAAACAACTGCATCTCTTCATTGAGTAGCTTTATGTCATCACCGACTAGGTAGATGATTAAAAGTATAGCTTCAGAAAAAAGATTCACATGATTATCATACATATACTTAGTAATTACGTGACAAGTTAGTTAATAATATGGTATTACCAATTAATGTTGTTATATACTACATAGATGATTAAAAATATAGTTTCAGAAAAAAAAAAAAAGTTAGACATGATTATCATACATATACTTAGTAATTACGTGACATGTTAGTTAATAATATGGTATTACCAATTAATTAATGTTGTTATATACTCACTAATCACGTGACATGTTAGTTAATAATATGCTAATACAATTTGATATTGTTATTTGATCGCAAAGACTAAAACTACTATCAAAGAAAAACTATAGAAACAAAAAAAAATACAAAATTTGTTTGAAAATAAAAAAAGAATGTAAATAATATTTATTTTAGTTTATAGTCTATTTAATCTCAAGTGAAAACATTAAAGTATGTAACAACTCTTGAAACATAAAAAGAAAAAACAATGTTCATCATTTTTTTGGGTAAAGTAGTTAATTCAAGATTAAAATCGTCTAAACCAACTTCTTTATTTATGAGGTAGCAAGATTCCCACCAAAAAAAAAAAAAAATACATAGATATCATTCAAAATCAAGGACTTAATTAACCGAGGGGACATTAACTTTTACTAAATAACTGTACTATTTTTTTATGAATGAAATATTCAACGATTTTGTATTGTACGTATAAACTATTTAGAGATATCTTTTAATGTAGTTATAAATTTTGAAAAACATAATTAATTAAAATATATTAGACAACGTAAATCCGATAAAAATTATTGCGATGCATTATTTATTTACACATTATATTATGACATGATCCATTATCATTCTAAAATTTTACCAGATAATTTAATGTAAAAACTAATCAAAATTCTTTTATCAGCAATTTTACTTCAATAACGTCCACATTATTCAACTTGGTTAATGAAACTAATTTATGCATAAATTAATTATATATGACTACTCAGAAAGATGTAAAGGAAAACCAATTAGTCTCTATAATAATACACTTTTAACATAAAAGAAATAAAATTAGTTTCTTTACAAAATTTAATTTATATATAAATCAGTTTGCTTATATAACCTTTCCAAATTATTTTATTATTTATAAATATACTAATTTTAACTCAAAGTCTTCATTTTTTTTCTTTAACTACTTATGAGAAAGCTATACGTAGGTTGATGTCAAACCAAAGCGATAAATGATTATCATCAACATTAGTTACCAGCTACTGACGTGGAACTGACAAGGATCCAACTTATTAAAAAAAAAAAAACTTTTAAGAAGTTGTATTAAAATAAATCTCTTATAAATTATAATCAATTGTATCAGAAATTATAGTTAAGAAAGAAGCCTTTTAAACTTTCCACAATCTCTTATTAAATCATATCAATGACGCTTTTGTTTTATCATAAAAATAAAAATCCGTTTAAAATCCGTGTCGATTGAGTGTGACATTTTCCTTTATAATTGGCGGTAACAAAAGAAAGTAATTAATATTTTCTTGATATAATATATATATATATATATATATATGTATATATCAAATTAAAATACCAAAAAATTAAAACTAAATTCGTTATAAAATAAAAGTATTTTTTCAGTTAACGTATGTTTCCTTAATTGATTTCCAATAATTATTTTTCTGATTTTTGATGACTTGGTTAAAGGTTGTGGTATGGTTGGTTATACCAAATTTCAAACCTCGACTTTAACTACCTCTTAGTGCCATTCTCATTTTACAATCAATCCTAATTGACCTCAAAAAAAAAAAAAATCAAATATAGTAACCAAAATCTTTTAAGCATAATTAATTAATTAATTAATTAATTAAGGGAAGTGTCAATATATGGGAGTTAAAAGAAAAAAAAGAAAACCGCAGTTTCAGTTAATCTGGAAGTCTCTTCCGTTCATTCATCGAGTGTGAAGTGCGACGCGATCTTACCAAACACCGATCCGTAACCACCCTTTTCTATTAATCATTGTTGCTTCGGATTCTTTCAATTCTTTCTCTGATAATCCTTCTTTCAAGCTCCTCCACTCTCTCTTTCTTTCCCTTCCCCAAACATCCACACATAAAAAACCACAAACCGAAACGGTTGAAATCAATAATCGCAATCAGACGCGCTGTTTTTTTTCTCGTATACTTTGCTTCCGATGGTCCACCAAGTCGTCGTCCCTCCGAAGCCGGTGCAAAACCGCCGGAGGCGTGGCGTTGGCGAGGTGGCCGGGGGAGGCGCGGCTGAGTGCGCCGCCGTGTGCTGCTGCTTCCCGTGCGTGGTCGTCCACATCGCCCTGCTAGCCGTCTACAAGGTCCCCAAGAGACTGGTCCTTAAAGCCGCGCGCAAGAGACGACATCGTTTGCTGAGGAACAACAAGAACCACGATGATAACACCAACGACATCAGCAGCAACGCCCTTGTCGTAAACAAGGGCAACGATATCATGGTGTTGCACCCGCACAGGGCCAGTAGTGTCGATTTGTGGAGCTACGGCGTGGATGGCACGCGCTTGGAGGAGTTTTTTAGGCAATTCCCGGAGAACGAGATGGACGAGGATGAAGAGGGATTCGAGAAGGAGATGTGGGCCCGGTTCGCCGGAACCGGGTTCTGGCGGAGCGAGTCGCAGCGCCAACCGTAACTCTGAACCGGACCGGTCCATCGTGTGCACACATTAGATAAGAAGATTATCATAACGCCCCTATAGGAAGAGGGTGTTGAAACGGTGTCGTGACCTGGTTATTGGACACGTGTTGTGTGGTTTACGAATTCGGCGAAGCTATGTTCGTGTGAGTAGGGACAAACGAGACGACGACGTGACGATGCTACGGTTATGTTCATCGTGTGCTTGGATTTTATTTTATTTTCGTTCTTTCGGGATAATTTTAATTAGGACATTTTAAAAAAGATGTACATTTTTTTTTGGGTAAAATTGATAGAACCAAATCAAAATTAATATTTTGAATTTGCTATGAACTAATATTGATGTGAGGAAGATTCCTTCGTTCATTAGTTTAAGTTTTCTTCTTACATAAATATAAGAAATTAATAACCTCTTGTTTTACATTCGCTTCATGTTGTTCTTTCGATAATTGTTTGTGTTTGTGTTACAAGTGATTAAGGGCACTAATCTACTTTACTAATCTTAATTTGGCTTGAAAACGTGAATGTTACATGTGGTTGACTCCAACACAAACCTAGTAGTAGCTTATTAATGAACAGAAGAAAAAAAAAATGATATCTATTAACGTCAGTTGAGTACGACTTAACGAACGGAATTACACTCATATTTAAGTGTACGTAGTTTTTGTTGACCGTGTTGGAAGTTTGGAGGCTAAATGAGAGTGATGTTTTAGACTCTATTGAAAAATTTGAGATTAAAATTTATGGTTGTTGAACTTGACTTTTAGTTGCAAAAGCTAGACTTTTATTTATTCAGAATTTCATACAAGTTTTTTTTTTAAACATTCTAAAAAAGTTTACATTTTTTTTTAATTATTTTTTATGTAAAGCATGAATTCATAGATGAGATATTTGTTAAAATAAATGGCAACACCTTGTCATTTGATATTACAATGTCCAGTCTTTGGTACGTTGTTGTACTTGGTTGTATACATGGACCATGATGCGAAATGGTCCCCATAACCCATTCAATGCAAAATGGCAATGCCATACTCCAAATATTTAATCAAATATAGGCAAAGTCTTTATTTTTTAGGTTTTCTTTAAGCTGAAAATACTTGTTATATTTCTTAATTTAACAATAGTCTCCACAACAGGTAGCATAATGATCTATAGAAGCTTTAAAACCAAACATAGAGAGTTCTTATTCTTATCCTAGGCACCAACCATTTTAGGATGATAAAATTGTACTTTTGAGCCAATTTTTTTCTCTCTACTCGAAATTACATTGACATTTTGTTGTAACCATTTACAATTAGGTAGATCATGATCAATCATTTTACAATTTGAAGAAAAAATGAGGCAATTCCTCATACTTCATATCAATAATAAACGCAAATTGTGTCATTTTCACCAAAATTTGATTAGGCAAATCAGATAACAAATCAACATCAACCAAGATACGTGCAAAGAAACATTGAGACTTATTCTCGGTGTGATCATCTAAAGATAAAGGTGTGTCAATACCATGCACAATTGAGATATTAGCCTTTAACTACCAATACCAAAGGAAGACCATGCATGCACACCTAACATTGGGTTTTGGTGAGCTTCATGGAAGCTAGAACAAAATTTTTAGTCCAAGAAAAACACGAAGGATTCCGAAAGATAAATTCCAAACTCCAACCACCAAAACTCTTTTCATATCCTTAAGCGTAGAAAAATCCAATTCATAGAACTCTTTGCCAAGAGTGAATCGCTATCCATTGACCTAAATGTTTCCATGCCACTTCAAGCTTCTTATAATGATTTTTACACTAGTTTTCTTGAGCTTCATAGAAACTGGAACAAAATCTTTAGTCAAAAAAAAACATGAAGGACTTCAAGAGATAAATTCCAAACTCCAACCACCAAAACCTTTCTCATATCCTTAATCGTAAAAAAAAAGCAAATTCATAGAACTCTTTGTTAAAAGTGAATCGTTTTCCATTGACATAAATGTTTCTAGACTTTAAGCTTCTTACAAAGATCTAAATCCCATTTTGTTCATAAAATACACCCATGAAAATGATTTTTGCACTCTTCCAAACCAATAAGATAAACTTCGTCAACAATATGCACCGAGACCATATCTCCCTTTATGCAAGGAGAGGACAATTGTGATAAAGGAATATCACAACTAGTATTAAGAACATGGACAAATGTACATTCCCATACATTGGAAGAAGAATTAGATGAATGAGGCTTTCCTTGCTCCTAATCTTGTAAGCAACTCCAAGGGATATGAAACCCTAAAGAGGAAGACATACATACCCCTCAAAGAAAAGTTCCCCAAACACTGTCTAAAGAAAGTTAATACTAAATTTTTAAAGCAAGAATTTCTAAAAAACTATAATAAATTTTAAATGTCTTTCGTGAATTGTGAATGAGTTTAATATGATGAGAAATATGATTATTGAGTTTTAATTTTCTATGTATGTTTTTTTAATTTTTTTTTGTTATAGAATTTGTTCATGTTTGCGATGTATTTTTATCATAGATTTGTCGTGATTCTTCATATTTTCCTGTTTGTTTTCTTTCTTGTTTTTTTTTTCTAAAATTTTCATGTTACTATAGTGATGTCTAATATGAAATTATAAAAATTTATTTTACGAGTGTAATTAATTTTAGATGACAAACAACTAGAATGTTTGAATAATATCTTGTGACCTATAATTGATTGCAATTTTTACTTTTCTATGCAATTTTTATTTTTCTAAAAACGGACTAGTATAATTGTTTTCTCTTTTTTAAAGAATAGAAGTTCATGATTTTAGTTTTGTTTTTAGAAAAATTATAACATTCACCCTAAAGAATTTTTAAACAAGAAAACGATTTTTATTTTTTTATTTCATGCAACAATCATTTTGTCTCACTCGCAAAAACATACACATTAACTTTAACTTTTAGAATGAAAAAGTTTTATCACAATAGCAATTTAACAGAACTTTAGGTCAATGCATGCTTGATGCTTAGAATTTTATCTTTGTCCCATGTCATGAAGTTGTAGCAGAGTTTGAAGATCTTCAAACATTCCCCAGATGCTTCTCTATGAAACGTTTGATGATGAACATCAACTTGTTTGAGGGTTCTGAATTGGGATCAATAGTGAAGAAACCATGTTCTTGTCCTTCAAATTCCACATACTCTATATCTTTACCCCACTCCTTAAGCCTCCTTGCATAATCTTCTGCTCTGTCTTTTAGCAAATCACTTCCTCCGGCCACCACCAGAATCGGTTCTATATTTTTTCCTTCAAGCCTCTCACTGTTTGGCCCAAATGGATTCACAATAGGGTGATCAGTAGTTTCCCCAATCGGAATAGAAAGCCTCCAAAACCTGTTCAATCATTAACAAAACATAAACAAAACAAAATTTATTCATAGATTTTCTCACTATTTTACTTACCCTAATAATTGAACCATCAGAAAACACATAATGCAGAAATGAATAATCAAATTTACCAACCTATCAATGAGTTCCAAATTCAGAAAAGCATCTTTTGGTCCTTCAGCTTCTAACTTCGTTCGGACAGTTCCACCAAAGAAAGGTGCCAATAGAACATAACCTCTCACCCGAACCGGCGCCAACTCCGGCGACCGGAATCCGAGCCGAGCCGCCAAATGATGAGCTATGTTTCCTCCGGCCGAGTCACCCGAGATGAACACCCGGCTAAAATCAGCTACGTTGTTCAACCATGGGTCCGGCTCGTTACCCGCGGCTTGAGTTTGCAGCCACTTAACAGCCGTGAAGCCGTCGTCGATTGCGGCTGGTAGCCGGTTCTCAGGAGCCAGCCGGTAATCTGGTGCTACCACTATAACTCGAAGCTGGGAAACAAGCCGAAAACAGTAGTTTTGACAATTAGGCCAAGTGCGTGAGCCGATGCAAAAGCCGCCACCGTGAAAGTAGAAAAAGATGGGAAGCTTGGAGCCGGCTGAGCCGGCTGGCTTGTAGAGCCGAAGCTGCAGATCATGGGCAGGGTCAAAAACGACATCTTTCCACAAAACGGTGCCGTCGTCGTTTACAGGGACGTTGAAGCTTGGACGCGAAGAGCGTACTATGGAGCCGTCACTATAAACGTGAAGAACACCGCGACACTCATCTACTACGGTGGCTTCGGAATCCAATGTTGCAGACATGTTTTTTTCTTGTTACACTGTGCTTTATTTTGTGTGAGGAAAGTTGATATAAAGAGAGAAAAAGAGGTTGAAAAGATGAATGACGGTGGAAGAATGCATTGTCGTGAAAGGATTGTGATGTGAATGTCGTTTCGTTTTTTTTTGGCATGCAAGACAAACATGACAGTGTGGGAAGTGTGTCATACGTTGTTTTCTTATGCGGCAATGGAGTCTTTACTTGTGCCATTATCTCGATGGCAGCATCATGCAATGATATTATTCTTTTGTTGAATAATAAAGTGCTACACCAATTGTAGATTTTTAATGATAATTTAATTAATTATAATAGTGAGACTGCTTCATTATAAGAATTTAAAACACGTATATTTTGTACTATTTCTTTTAAATTTTTATAGACATTTATAGACTATTACAAAATAGTTAAAGACAAATATGAATATGGAGCTAAACTTTCATTAATATGGTTAACGTTTGGGCTCAGAATTTTATAATCTTTGTATTTAAAAAAGGAGAAGAATATGTGTGACATTGACACTGTCCGAAGATGGGTATTTAGAATATGGAAGGATGAAATAAAGGTTTCAATTGTTAAGATGAGGTTACGTGAGTGTAACATTTATAAAATCAAAATTTCTTTATTAGAGTATATAACGAATAGAAGATAATGGATCACGGCGAGGACGAATATTATTACCTACTCTATTTAAAAAAACACAAATTAGTCTAATATAGTATGTTCTTTTTAAAATAAGTTATTTTAAAATAATTCTTGAAAATATACATTTAAATAAAATTTTAATTTAAAGTATAATCCAAGTAAAATGAAACAATAAAAATATCAGTGTAAAGTAATTTGATTTAAAAAACAAATTCAATGATTACCACAAAGTTTAAAAAGTTATTATTTTTAAATAACTTTAATTTTCCAAATAAAATATAAAATTAAACTAAATAATTTTTTAATGGTTAATATGTTTTATTAATAATTTTATTTTGATCAAGTAATTTTTTAAAATATCTAAATAAAATTCACTAAGTATTTATCAATTGAATCTCGTAATATTAGTAGTCGTTCATTAACAAATGATTAATTAAAATATGTGTACTTATTACCTAGATGTATTTATTAAAGATATCTATTAGTGTTTGTCCGAGGTGTTTTTGTCATCTTTGGAAAAGGAAGTTGCAATCCTAATATAATGAATACACTATCATAGAAAAACAAACAAAATAAAAAAGACCCCTCACTTACTTGGGAAACTTTATGCCAGTAGACTTTTGATTTACAAACTTTCACTATAATGTCTATCTCTTACCTTGTTTTATTAAGTGGCTAAATATTTTATTATTATTATTATTATTATTATTATTTATTAAATGTGTAATCAAGGTTTCCCTCCTATGTCTAACATAGCTCAAGGATATATGATATAATAATTCATTTCCTAAAAACACCTAAGCTAAGACCTTTAAAACATCTTAAATCCATACATTTGTACACTATCGAAGGAAAGAAAGACAAAAATATATTTATTGTCGATGAAGGAGGAAATGTATCAGAATTATAAGGTTAGTTTGATAGTAAAGTTGGGAGGGCGGGAGAGGTTTTGAGTCCAACTCCCCCCACTAGCATAATAATAACAACTAACATTTGTCAATAAAAAAAAAGTGACAATTCCTTAGGTTAACAATAGAAATTGTGAATGCATAAGGTCGTGTTGTGTTTGACTAAGTAACAAAGAATTAAATTTTTAATTTTGATAGACATTTTCAAAGAACGATTATTGTAATTTACCTATAAATTGTATGAATGAAATTATGGTAAAATGACACTTTTGAGAAGTCATAATCGATTATATGACAGAACGTCATCAATTTGTTGTTTTAGTGTGTTTAAGGAAGTTGTTATTATGTTATTGTTGAGGGCATCAAGAAGTAGGGAAAAATTATTTGAAACATCGAGTCGATGTGCAGTCAAGAAAGGTGTTTCTAACCATGGATTGAAGTTTAGGAAGGGTAAAATTTTATATAGCTATAGTTTTGTGAGACAAGAGTGGGAGGTGACAATGCATGATCTCTGAGTATACTCAGTACACGTGTCTTCTGAAAGTAGAGTAAATGTCAATGTTGTGTGAGCAATTTTGAGCATTCTTTGTGGACATTTGATTGATGATTAAGTTGAAGGAAAAAAAATTTATTATACCATGTTTTAATTTGAGGAATAGGAATTGTTACAATTATTTATATATTTATCCGCTTGTAATGATATGTGTTATACGTGTGTAGAGGAGAGTGTAGGTAGAAGGGTTGAGAATTTAGATCGTTAATATATGGTTAGAGTATAATTATTGTGTAGATATATAATTTTGTATTATATTGTATAACTCTTCCATCGGTTGAAAAAAAAATATATATATTTTGAGAATTTTCTTAAGTTTTAAGGAGAATGGTAAAATATATATTGCATGTTTATGTGTCTGGATTTTTTTTTGCTTAATATCTAAATTGAAATGATTTAGGTAATACTATATTATAATTCTGCTAATTTGGAGAGTTACAAATGTCACGTTTTAATATTTATTTTCATAGTTGTAAGGGATGACTCAATTATTCTTAGGTTAAAATTAATGAAAATAAATATAAATTAAGAGTTTTATGGAAACAAATATTAATTCTTTACAAGGATTGAATCTTATTCATTAAGGAAAAGTACATTTTAGTCGTTACTTTTATATTTTCTCAACTGATAATTAAAATTATACAAATGTCAGTATTAATTCTTTCTTTTAAAGTCTAAAGTAAAAGTTTGGATTGTCTTATTCTTGAAATAACTTGTAATGGATTATATTCTCTTCAATCTCTCAGTTATTTATATAACTAAATTGAATTACTTGAATTGAGTAATAAACTAAAAAAGATAAATATTATTAGCAACAGTTCAAATAATTTAAAATAGTTTAATTTAGATAGTATAAAACCATCACATAGTTGAATTCAGTTAAATTATAGTTTTACATTATAGTTGCTATTTTTTTTTTTCACCATCGCAACTTGCTTGAAAACTAACCTAGAACCAGAGTAGTCCACAAATTATCCACATGCTTGCTGTTACAATGAGTCCAACATTTTCTGAAGCCATCAAAATTGATCCTAAAACATTTGGATAAAACTCATTACGCACACACAATTTCTGAAACTCGTGTGGTGTGGGTTTGGCATTGAAAGTCATATGTTGGGCTTACTAGAAGATCAATGTTGGGTTTTGTGTGCAACTTTAGGCCTCTTTAATGCTACATCTATTCTGCCACTATTTCCTACAAACTCAATCAAAATTCATACACAAATAATATCCACAAAAATATGAGCTGCAACTAACAAATTAGGGAAAAAAATTTTAATTCCCTTAAAATCTACCCCTTTTACAAACAAAATCTCTAAACTTTAGTTTTTTGCTTTAGTTAATCCTCAGACATATTGAAATCTTTTTTTTTTCCAACCAGTTTCTAAATTTATGTATAGAAATATTGAGCTCTAACTTTTTTCGAATCAATCTTTAAACTTTATCCTTTTCTGTAAATAGAAACCTAAACATTTAATTTAATTATAATTATTTTTTTTTAACTTTTTATATGTAGTTTTTAACAACTTTAAGTTAAATAATGTAATATTTGCAATAATGATTTAACTCAAAGCTGTTAGAAAAAAATATTTGTAAAAAACTAACAAGTTTTAAGAAATAGGTATAACAAAATTAAAATTTTGTGTTTTTTTACAAAAAAAAAAAAAAAAAACTTAAGGATCAA
>Ga0214545_1001107_pt1 | contig 48801 bp, 18 predicted proteins | sample CNSS4metaG_FD_160064 | JGI IMG/M metagenome (GOLD analysis project Ga0214545, IMG submission 160064) | Root nodule microbial communities from cowpea collected in UCLA plant growth center, Los Angeles, California, USA - CNSS4 | ecosystem: Host-associated > Plants > Roots > Nodule | place: USA... | reverse complement strand
TTAATTATGTAAAAAAAAAATTTTTAAAAAAAAAAAAAAAAAAACAAAAACGTTAGCATCAATATCTCAAAAATTATTATTATTTTAATTTCGAATTGGCTTAATACTTCTTTTAATTTAGTATTTACAGAAATAATTTATTTTTTTGTTTAACATAGATAGTCCTAATATTTATTAATTGATATTAAGCAATAGTTTGGGGTTTGAATGGAATAGTAGAATGGTTAGGAAAGGAGTGATTGGGATTTGAAGCAATGGTAGAGAGAAGAGGAAAATGAGTGTTAATAAAGTGGAACATAATGGTCATACATTTGCATCCATTTTGGACTTTGAAAATTTACAACTAATCATTCATCAACACTTTCATTCCTAAAGTGCTACACTATATTTGGTAAACATGAAATAAATATGTATCTTATTTTCATGCATAAAAAATTTATAGTAGAAATAACATTTTTTCACTTGAAAATTTAAAAACTAAAAACATAATTAATAAAAAAAACTCGATAATAATATTATTTTATAGTAAAAATCTCTCAATTTGGCTGTGTTACAAAATCTCTCACTTTATATGTAGGGTTAAAATAATCCGTATATCATATCCTATGATTCTATACCTTCAACATAAATAGGGAAATAAATTAAAAGGAATTATTTTACATTGTTTGAAAATTGTGAAGGCCTTTTTTCAATTGTTTTTAAAACATTTTATATATTTAAATCACTAGTACATTCTATTGGAGACTTTGTTTTTGGTGAATAGATTATACTTGAACCAGCAAATTAATTATTTTATTAGCTTTAAACTAATATGATTAATTTGGATTTAAATTAAACATATAAAAACAAAATGACCAAGTCATCAATTTTGTACAAATAATTTAAAAACACCTTTTAGTAACTAAAATGAATGATAAATTATTAACTAGAACATTATCTTTCAGGAAAATAACTAATTAAATTATTAATATTAACTTAATTTTTACCTAAATATTCTTTTCGCAATATAATTCATAATAATCATTAAGAAAATGATAAAATAAAAAAATATTGTTTATGTAAGATATTATGAAATAAAATTTAATCAATAGTTTTACTTTTATTTTTTACATCATTTAGAATCTATATAAAATAAATAAAAATAGACCCAAATAAGAAAATATATCCGAATCAGAAATTTTGAAATTAGGTCTATTTTTTAACACTCATAAACTATATATATATATATATATATATATATATATATATATATATATTATTAAAAAATTTCATATTTTATGAAAATTTTCTTATAAATTTATTGAAAATTTTGCAAAAAAGGATTTTTTGTCATTTTTCTAAAGGCTTTAATTAATAAGTAATCATTCATAAATAATTATTTTCTACAAAATTATAAAATTTACAATTATTTTCTACAAGTTTTTTTTTGAATTTTTTACACAATATTATTTAAAACAAAAATATTTGAATTTTTTACACAATATTATTTTAAAATAATTGACAGTAAATTCTTGCAAAATTTTTTTCAAAACCAAATTTTTATGTATTTTTTACGAAAATGTTTTTAAAACAAAATTGAAAAAAAAAGTGTTTTTTATATATATATATATATATATATATATATATATATATATATATTAATTTACTTTACAATACAATAATTATTTAAAACTTTTCACAGCAAAATGTTAAGAAATTGAAAATAAAAATTATCTATGTTTGTCATATTTGAAAGTTCAGTTAAAGTAATTATAATTTTGGGTATATAATTTAAATCAACTAGTATTTATGTGATTCTATTTTTGCCTTATTGGTAATTTGGATTTATTTCCTTACTATTTTTGTGATATTTTACATTCAAAATAATATTCTAAAGAACTCCCAAAACGATTAAAGAGTATCTATGAGATTTTCTTCTTCATCTTCGTCACTATTAAACTGTGAGCCCAATATGAAAATGTGGAGCTGTCAACTTGAATAGACATATTCATGACTCATCACTATATATACAAAGTTAGGCCATAATAGACTAACAAGACAATTGGGCTACTGCTATTCAAAATTTTCCCTCAACACTGTTCTTACTTTTAGACTATTAAACCACAATTAACCTTTTTAGATAAAAATTTAATAAAACACAGAAATCGTAAAATATAATTAAATTACATAACTAACTTTTAAAAAAGTATTTGAAAATTAAAAATCATATTTATGATATTTAATTATACATATTACAATAGTAAAATATCATTTTATTGAATCAATAGTCACTTTCCTTTTTGAAGTTATAAACTTTTAGTTTGATTCATATATGGACAACGTACGAATTCAAAACATACGACTTCAAACTATGGCATAGGATACTGATTTTATATTTTAAAATATATTAAAAAAAGTTATAATGTATCAACATTAATGTATTTTAATGTTTAGTAGAAAGTAGCACAGAAGATTCAACAGAGGATTTGTATTCTACTTTTTACTTTAAAAGTATAATGTATAGAAGATGTAAATGATAACAAGATCATAGCACTAGGACTTTGAAAGTAATTTGGACACTCTATGGTTGGTCCAAGGAGGACCATCATAATGTATGTTTGAAGGGGAAACAAAAAATTAAAAAACATATAAAAAAAATCACGAAATGACGCGTGACCGTCATTGTTCATTATCGTAAATGATTTAAACGATATTAGCAAAAAATGACCAAATTAAATAAAATTGACGAAAATTTGGACCTATTTGAACATAAAAACAAAATTATTAAAACTGATTTAACAAAACTTGACAAAAATTGGGACAAAAAAAATATTTTAACCTAATAAGATCATAGCACTAGAACTTTGAAAGTAATTTGGGAAGTCTTTGGTTGGTCTAAGGAGGATCACCGTAGTGTGTGTGTGCATATTGAAGGGGAAAAATCCATGAAGGCAGCAACAAGTGAAGTTGGTTTTGAGCATGCACATGTGTCAAAGTAGGACCATTGAAGCACTATGTAGTGATAGATATTAGAGTCATGACATGAGATTGAGATGCTTGTTAAAGGCCTAACTTAGCGGGATTGGTCGTTGGTTATACAAACATGGTTTGGCCATTATTCTCTTTCCCTTCCAATCCCACTTTTCTCCTTCAATCAACCATCACTTACTTCTAAAACCAACATCAAATCAACATATGTAATATACTTTAACATCTTCCATTAATCAGTATTTTCAACACAACAATCAAAGCTCACATTTCATCTTAGACTCAAAAATCAAATCCTAAGAATACCAAACAATTATGTGATAATAGTATTAAAACCTATTTCATAACTATTATTGTTAAAAATCCTACATTTATTAGAGATAAAACGAATTTCCAAACCTTATTTTATAAATTAATTTTGAGATTGGTAATAATCTTAAATCACAATTATTTGATAATAATATCTAAACATCTATTGTTGTTCGAGATTTACGTTGACTAGAGATTAGACGAATTTGTAGATGTAAATCTTATCTTATAAGTCCATTTTGTAAGGTTGAGTTAGATTTAAAGTTCCATATTCCTAAAATGGTATCAAAGTCAATCCAAAACATATCTTAACGAGATTTGTTGTTTGTTAGGTCTATCTTACCACATCTTGTCAAACTGCTTTCAAATCATAATTAATGTGCACTCTCATACTTCAGGATGTATGTACTTATAAATGGATGTAAATCTCATATTACAATTCTGACTTCTTTAGAGTTATTAAATATATATTAGATAATTTTTTATATATTGGTATTGATTTATGATCCGATAAACATAGTGCACAGAAGAAAACCAAAATTCTCATAAATATGATACAAAATTGTAAGAAGTGATTCTCATCTGCAACTGGTGGAGACCAATGTAATAACTATAGCCACATCATCAACATTATTTATACATAATTTGGTAAATTATGAAGGATGATGATGAAATTGTAACACTGTAATTTGAAATAGAGGAGTTTACTATGTAGTTGATGGACATGGCAACTTTCTGGTGGGGTGCATTTTGGTAACCAGTCCAAGTCACTGATCTTAGCTTCTGTCTTTATGATATTTGAGAGAGAACAGCAAATTCATAATTGATAACGACAGCCTCTCATATTTCTTCTTTTTTATATGTTTCTTTTGCCAAAACTATGTTATTTGTTTCTCGTCTACATATTCTAGAACTTTGTAATATTATATATATGTACCCAAATTCAACAAGGAAAAAATATATTTCTTGTACTTATGAGCACATATAATTCTTTTCATTGAGTTTGGTTCATTTAGGAATTAATTGATGAAAGAGAGTTTCTTTTGGCTAGGGAAGAAAATAGAAAGAACTGAGGGAATTATTTAACTATGAAACATCTTGATTAAAAGAGGGCCAACACTATAATAAGTTAATGGATGAATTTAGCAAAGATTGGAATGGGGTTACATATTTGACCTATTTGAAAAATTTTGATTAAAAAAAGAAAAAAGAAAATGGTGGTGCACTTGTTATCTTTTTCTTGTTTTAATAATGAGAAATCTTATGATTTGATCCGAAAGTTCCACTTTCTTAAAATGAGTGGTGGATTCCATTATGAGAGAGTTTAATTAGTGCAACAGAAATTAGCATTTCCTGCATAACATGAAATGATTGAGATGCTGATTTTGGTCTCCTTGAATTCAAAGTATTCACCAGTTACGTGCGTTTGTAGAACAACCTCATATCATGTTTCCAAGTCCTAAGCAAAACTTGGTCAATTGCATGGCTGTGATGAAAGCTACTATTGATTCAATTATGCAGCCATTAGCCATACCTGAAAAGTGCTCTCTATTTTCCTTAGATGACTCAAATTTTCCGTATATGACAATTACTAAGTTAATCTACCTACTCACTATGATCTACTATATGCTACATGGTTGGTTTACTGCCTTCATACTCAACTTCATATTTTAATGAAGTCAAGTAAAAGATATATACTTCTCATTATTTTTTGTCCTTATCTCATTGCAAACATGAAGCAAAATCATATCTTCCAATAATCTTTTCTTGCTTTTTTCCATTTGATTGGACAAGAATAGCAATCGTGCTATTCACTAGGAAAATACCTCTTGTCCCTACCTAAATTTTTAAAAATATCATTCTCTTATCAGAAAAATGGGTTACAAAATCTTATATATATCACGTACATAAGTAAAAAACAACCCTCGTTTCATAATATTTATTTAGTTCTTTGAGTTGTTTTGGTCTTATGTTTAAATTTATAAATGATATAACAGTCTATATCTTATAATAAATTTTTATGAATTATTATAAAGTGATGTAAAAATCAGTTCTATAAATTTATTTATTTTATAATAATTATGATGGTATGAATAATATAATTTATATATATAAGAATGATAGGACCAAAATTAAATGCTTATTATTACCTGCTTAATTAAAACACTTCCTCGAGTGCTTGCGCTATCATGACGATATGATGGTGCCAGGTACTAAACCATGTTCTTTATTCCAAATTTTTGAAGAAAAGAAAAAGGCTACATTCACACTAGAGCTAGATTATATGTTTGGGGTCAATTAGATAATGCAAGTTCCTAACTTTGTGAAGCATTATTATTATTATTATTATTATTATTATTATTATTATTATTATTATTATTATTATTATTATTAAGATATGTTGCCAATACAAAAGCAACCTAAAGTTTTCCAATAGTAATACTTGTTAAAAATGTTATTACTGTATTAAATAGTTATGAATAAAAAATAAATATAAAATGTTTTGGATATATGTTAGTTATTAATTCAACCGATCGTTTATATCGATTTATATATTTATATATTGTAAATTAATTATATTATTAGTCTTGAGTTTTTTGATACATATCTTTAAACAATATAATTTGAATAGTGAATTTTAAGTGTAATTTAATCTTATAAAATTTACATTCTATTATGATTTAGTCATATTTTTAATTGATGTGATATTTTTATCACATTCTTTTACACGATATCATTTAAGAAGTGAATTTTAAATATCTAACTCAATATTATAAAATTGATTTATAAAATGAGATTTACATTCACTTATATATTATTAATTTAATTAATGTTAAATCTCTTATAGGAATTGAAGAAAAAAAAAAGGTGGTGAGTTTTCATCTCCCCAAATATTGAATTATTTCCCACTTAATTAAACTTGTTTTAATTATTGATTTTAGGTCCATTATTTGACATTGTGGTTGCAAGTGACATGCCCATTTAACAGAGTCCAAGGCCACCATACCTACTTTCTTTGTCCAACTCCCTATCTTGGTTAACACCACATAAACCACTAATTTCATTTGTTAATTAAGTATTTCTTTTAGAGTGTGATGTCAAGTGTAGCTTACAAAATTGACGTGTCTGGTATAATATATTAGTAAATCCTAAAAGGCCATCCAAAATCTCACTCTCTTTTCATATATTCCTATGCTTTTACACATATTATAACCTAATTCTTTTCATGCATACACTTATTCTTTTATATTTCAATATATTTGGTTAATATTGTCTTCTTCTACTCACATCATTATCACTGTCCTAGTGGAGTGGAAAGCCAGGTCAATGGGCTGCATCCACATATTATATATCACACCATCCAGCCAAAAAGTTAGTCTATATTGTTAGACATCTTGAAAGTGTTAAGAACATGACAAATAACATAATAATATGCTGAATTTGAATTCTTTGTTGAATTCTTTTATATCGATCTTCTACTGTATTTTTAAAATATACTAATAAATATTCAGTGTATTTTTAATGTTCGGCAGAGCACAGTATAAAAAAACTCATCTCATCAGATATCTATACGAGAATATGGTATAGTGATAATCAATAATACAGAAGGTTTGGCCATACCATTGCAGTATGAGAGTCCATTCTGTGTGGTTGGCCTTTCATTATCTGACATGCCAAATGTCAGGCCATGTTTGGATCCAGAAATCGAAAATGAGTGAGGTGAGAGTGATGAAGGAGGCAAAGGAATAAATTTTAGGGAAGCACTAATCTTTGTTTTCACACATAACATGTCTTGTTGGGAAAAGAACATGACCCACCAATGCCTTTTACACACTTACCATGGCTCTTTCTTGAAGCCATGTTAATAACACCTATGCATGCTGTGGAATAGCACAAACTTTTTCTAAATCAGAGCATTTTGTAGAGCTCGCTAGTTATAATAAAAACAAATCTATAGGGGCCTAGGAATCAGAAAGCACATATATGTGTCTCTATATTGTTTCTACATGCCTATTTTTTGACCCTTTCTCTCTCTCTCTGCATTGTATCGTAGGTTGCTACATAATAGGTATTGCTTCTTTCTGTTTGCGTCTACTAGGCTACTGGAGATTGCTTTGACTATCCTTAGTTACCATGAATTCATATTCCTCTATCTTTGCCTAAGTTCATTTCAAAATTTTGGTCAAAACATGCATGTATCAAAGACAATGTAAAGTTGTTGTTAGAATTAATAAGGATACATATATAAATGCGGCTAATCATCTAGTAAAAAAGCATTGTTCTAGAAAACATCACAATAAAAAATAACATGCCAATTCAAATCATATATGTTTTCTAGAGGATATGTATGTAAAGAAAGAAAGAAATAATACAAACACATGAGACCAAATTAAAATTTATGTAATCAATAAAAGCAAACTTGTTTCCATAAATCTATTGACAGATATAAAAGGGGAGCAACTCATGTAATCTTACTAAACTATCAACACATTTATCACTTTCTAAAAATATGTGAAACTTTAAAATTGAAAATAGTCAAATGGTCAGAAACATTTTAACCTACCTCTATAACATCATAGTACTTATGATTCTCAAAAAGATATATAAAGTCATCTTCTAAACATAAGGAAGTCCAACTTCTAATTACAACTATCTCAATAGTAATTTTAGCTCCCATTAGTTTCTCTTTCAAAGAACTATCAATGTTAATATAAGAAGCAAACCCTAACATATACTCTCCTCTAAGCTAACACAAAAAGCAAAACCCAAACTCCCATGAGGAGCTCCTTCCACATTACATTATATTTAACAAATCCAGTGAAAATATATTTCCAAATTTGAATTGACCTTTTTTCAAATATATTGTTTGGACAAGGCAATTCAAATTGAATCAATTTTAATTTTCTTGTTTGAATAAAGTAGTTCATATCACATAAATTTTACAAATTAAAAAAAAATATATTAACATTGACTATCTTTTACGGTTGATCTCGATTGATGTTAATTATTTATTTATTTATTTGTTAAAGTTCATAAAAAATGGTAGATCAGGTCAAATCCAAGTATGTGATAGCACTAGGTTATACCCATCTAAGGTTAAGTCGACTCTTCCTTAATCATAGTCAAACCAAGTTGACTGAATCTAAGTTGAGTTAAGTTGGTTTAGGCCTAGCTCGGGCCCAATCGAGTTGAGTTGGCTCGATCCTGGTCAAGTCTAGTTTGTCTGGACAATCAAGTCTAGACGGTCCAAACCCGGTCGAGTTTAGTTCGTCTAAGCCCAATCAAGTTGAGTTGGCCAAACTCAATTGAGTCGAATCGAGCCAAGTTAGCGGACTCAAGCCATGTTAGCTTGGGCCCAAGTCGATCTAAGTTAGTTCAAGCTTAGGTCGAGCCGAATTGGAGCATGGCAACGTTCATTCAAGTCGGGATGACCCATGTTCAACCAAGTTGGACTAGGCTCAGATGGGTCCTAGTTTGGTCAAGACCAGGTCGACCTAGCCTGATTAAGACCAAGTCAAGTCAAGTCAGCCTAGGTTCAAGTGAGGTAAGTTGGTCTGAGCTCGATTGACCGAAGTTGGTCCATGTTGATCGACTTGAGTCGACACGGCCTATGTCAAGCTAAGTCAACCCATGCCAAGGTCGAGTCAAGTTAACTTTGGTCCAAGTCAAGTCAAGGTAGGATCATGTTCAATTGAGTCAAGCAAAACCCATGTCAAGTTAAGTTCCAGTCAAATCTTGCTTCGTTCGGATCCAAGTTGAGTTAGGCCCACATGAGACCTAGAGAATTCGTGTTAGGTTTGGCCAAGTCGAGATGAGCCGAGATATCAGATTATAACCATATCAAACTATTGAAATCAAAATATGAATTTTGAGATAAATTCTTATGTTTTAGATGAAATTTGAGATTTTTTAGTTTTAAGTATCGAATTACTCTAATAAAATTTTAGAATTTTTTTTTAATTTCTTACCCAATCAACATATTATGCAATAAAGTATTTCAAATTCTTAAAAAGAAAATGAAATATCCTCTTCAAATGCCTTATCCAAACAAAGGTTATGATTCCTTATCCAAATACAAGGTTATGATTTTAGACAAATGGATACTAATATTAAATATTTAATCAACCCAAAATTATCTTAATTAATATCCATCTTATAAATTTCTAGTCATACAAACCCTTGTCAAAACCAAATTCACAATAGTGATGAAACTAATCAAATTACTATATATGTTTTCAACACTACTAAAAAACTCACATATCCTTTCAATTTTTTTTTAAACTTTTCTTAGATAACATTTATAAATTTTGTTATGAATAATAATTTGTAGGAAATTGCTATCAATTTTTTTATAAAATATTTTACACAAAACATTTTTATATAAAATACTTGTGAATTTTATAATTTTGTAAAAAATAATTATTCACGAAAGAATGATCTGTCAATTAAAATCTTTTAAAATATAACAAAAAAAATCTTTTTTTTCAAAATTTTATAATAAATTTGCAAGAAAAATCCTTTTAAATATGAGAATTTATAATAGTGCAAATATTTTAAATTTTCTAGATCCCCTCCACACGAACAACAACCAATGGAATATCACAAACTTGTTTTATGGCACAATTAGGAAGACCTTGAATTTTCAATTCTGCATTCATATAGAGTACCAAACATATTTGAATTTGAATTTTCTATTAATTACTATCCAAAGACAACCAAATTACCAAAGACCTGACCTAAGGAATGCAAGCCTTCCAGATTTTACCCAACCACAAATTAACCTCCAAAAATCTCAAATGAAAAAAAAAAATAGCTACTTTTTTGAAAAAGACTACCTTCATAGAATCAACTCCAAACATTATTGATTTTAGAAATAATAAAAGAAACCACGTTGAAGCTCATGCCAAGAAGAATCCAAATTTACAAGAAAATTTGATGAACAAAATCAATAACATCATTATGAACAATATACCAACTTTTTTGAAAATCAAACCCCAAAAACCATCACGTCCACTAAAATCATCATGAAAATTGCGTTATTGGATATAGTATGATGAAATTGCCATGGTTAGCTATATGCTTCCTTTCAATAAACTGCATATTTTATCTTTAAAAAAGCTATGCAAACCTCCAAAGAAAACTTTTTAGGCCACAAAAATTTAACTCAGATATGTTCTTAATTTTGAAAATAGAGTTACTTGACTTGTTCAGGTAAATTTTTTCGTTATTTTTTTAGTCCTTGAAAAATATTCATTTTATTATTTTTCTTTCTTTGTAAAATATTTATTTTCTACTCTTATAGCTCTTATCAAATATTTTTTTTTAAATTATAAATTTAAAAAAAAACTTTAGATAATAATAAAAAATTTACAAAACCAATACAAAATAACCAGGAGTAAAACAATCTTTTTAAATAAATAATTACTTAAAAAAATACAAGCAAATATAGAACTAAAATATATTTAAATTAATACAATTTTAGTCATAATATTTCAAAATTTAATTTTAACACCTATAAAAATTATGATATTTTATTTTCACAATAAGTTTTAGTTCTTATTAGGAATTAAAATCACGTGTTTGTGAAAAAAAAATTAAAAATTATTAGAACTAAAGATGATTTGAAAAATAAGACAAATTTTATGCAAACTATTTTATAGAGCATATGGAATAAAACTTATGCCCTTCTCACGTTTAGTATAGGGTATAACTATTGGATAAACTCAAATAAAATGATTTTAAAATTGGACATCTTTAGATTATTCTAGCTTATTCTAAAACGTGTTAAGACCTTATAAAAGAGATAGAGAATGATGTCACTTTCTGCCAAACTATAGAAATCATGTTTCTCTTATAGACTAGGGAACACGAATATTTGGAGGTATATGATAGACTAATTACAAGCATAATCTCACATAATAACTTCACATTATTCTTTTTTGAACTATTACTTAGGAGTGAAATGGATATATTTTTTTTGCACATTACTCCTATGACTAAGGCATGACAAGTTTATGTGGCCTTCTCATGGAAAACAAAGGTTAGTGGAGTAAAAAATTCATCAGCGAAATCATGAGAAGCTTTAAAACTTTACCATTTTTTATTCTTCTTAGAAGGAAAACAAAATAAATAAAAAAATCATATAAAAGATAATAAGCTGTTGTTAGTCTCATCAGTACCAATTGTGTCCTTATATGCTCCATGAACCCACTATTCTAATCTTTTGAAATAATTCAATTCAAAAAAAGCAGCAGTTAGGTTGTTGATTGGAAAAGAATATTCATGACCACAAAAACAAGACAACAAAAAAGCTAACAAGTATTATTGGAACAAAGAAAAACTTTCCACTATTGAAGTACTTTGCATATATTGTTTGACATATCCTGGATTTGATTACCATGATAAACTCATTGCGGAACCATGCACAAGAGAGCTATGTGCAGTTCTAGATACTGTACTACCAAAGTCACTGTCAAACATAATTGGTGGAATAACAATAGTGCATATGACAGAAAATTTTACAATTGTGCCAGTTTTCTTAATCATATCAAGGTTAAGGTGCATATGATATACGAAGCAATCGATCGGAAAATATAACACTAATGAAACATGAACTTAATTCGAGATTGACACACCTCTCATTCAAAATCTTAAAGTATGGATTTATGATTCTTCATTTTTATATGGTGTTCAACTTTTTCATTTTTACTCGATGTAAAACTTTGATCGACATTTGAAAGCGGCATACTTTCCTTACTGCTGAACATGTTATACGGAGGGAGTTAATGTTAACTTTATTTTTCCTTATTTATAGCAATTTTCTGAGGAAAAGAAGTGTCGCCAAACTTGAGACAGCAACATTTGTGATCATGACACACAATTGGGCATGTTATGTGGCATTCAGCCGTCTAAATGTGTGGACATGAAAATAATATGTGAACAACCTCGTGTGCCAAAGAGTGGCTCATCATCATATATTGTCCACTTCTCAATGAGGGCAAAAAATATGGTTCAGAAAGATTGGTCTATTCAAAATCCTCCTTCTCCCCACATATTTACTACCTTTCTCCTTCCAAATCAACACACAGATAATGACATAATGTAAAAAAAAGTGTGCAAATACACCAAAGTTGGTGTGAGATAAAGATAAGGGTTTATCATATATTATTGTGATCTTCAGTATATACGGGTAAGATCTTGTGATTTTTGTGTATATACACATGTTGCCTTGTTATGTTCCTACGAGCCTAGGCGTGCTGCAACTGGTTCAATCTGCACTAAGCAGCACATTTGGCAGTTATGGTGGTTAAAGAAACTTTAGTCTCATTCCTCAGGATAATTATTGCTGCACACTGCGTTATGTATATCATGGTGAGAGATTTGAAAATGACAACGTTTTTTATTTTGGCCACATCTGTGTTTAATTGATGATAAAACCAAAGAGATTTTGTACTTTAGTTTTTCTTTTAATAAATTTTTACATCCAGATTTGAAGCATAAGGGTTTTGTGTGTGTACCTTTTCTTTAGTTGATCAGTGACAGAAGTTAATGATCTTGTACCATGAGTTCTACTATCCGACCCCTTCATTTTTATATTTTATTTTTTTAGTTTTGTGTATATTAATTTATATACATGGTTGGATCTGCAACCCTACAAGTTCACTTGCAAATATCGATTTTTTTTTTTGAAAAAACAAATCAATTTAATTTTTGAACTAAATATTCTTTCAAGAATAAAACCTCGATCACATTTTACAAGAGGAACAAGACCTTGATAACAATTTACATAATTATTTGTTAATCATACATACAACAGCATGTTGATAAATGATTAGTTTTTTTTTTCCCTAATTTATATTTACTGTTTTCTATTTTGTTTTCGTTGTCCAAAGCATTACAAGCTCAACATGGTTTAATAATATTTTGTTGTCATGGTGAGTTCATGTGATATCAGCATACAGAAATTAAATAATTAAATTTCATTGGCATATAGTGGGAGTACACTGGAAGAACAATTTAGGGTGAACACAACATCTACAGAAACAACCAATCAAATATTAAAATAATCTGAGTAACTTCATTAAAATATATTTCTCATCATCATTTTATGAGTTGTGTAAAAATCTTTACACAACAACAAATTAACCATTAATGTTTTACATGACTTTTAAATTTAACTCACTAGATGGACCTAGATTTACAGCAGATTTTAAATTCAAATCTTGCTGTCAGTATGTACACTAAAAACAAAAATATATAGAAATCGTTTTAGTACATCAGAAACTCTCTGATTTGTTGTGTTGATATAAAATTTAGTTGTATATATATTATATATATAAAGAAAATGTGTACCCTAATTTTGGAGTAGTTGATGGGGTATATGAGTAATTGAGTGATGAAGTGGTGTGGTCCTGTTATTTATGACTTGTGACAAGCTGTTTGGGTTAAAAATCTCAGGCCCCGCACCCAACTAAGCCTTTCATTTCTTGTTCCCATCTCCCATTCCTCCCTTTAAAAACACTCTCAATTCCCTCTTTTCTTATGCATCACTTGCAGAATTCCACTCCAAAAATTCACCACCTCTTTCTTTAACCTTTCTGCTTCTTCAATAATTTCTCTTCCTTTTCTTCTCAGTCACACATGATCATCACAATTGAAGGTGCATGTTGAGCAAGATGGAGAAGCAGGGCACGTGCAACACTAACTCATCAACACAACACAAAAGGGGTGTGGACTTAGAAAATTGTCACATTCTTTTCTGCTAGAGATTGCCGCAGCGAGTTAGTCCTTCATGTGCCCCTCTTCCCCATCATGACAACAGCACCTTATCTTGCATTTGGAAGTGTTCAAGATGGAAATTTGATTGGCTTCTGTTCACAATTCAGCATCAAATTCAATTTTTTTTTTTATATAGGGTTCATACAGAAGGTGAGTACAGTACTGTGTGTGTATCTTCATCATCTTCATTCATTTTAGCCCCTTTTTTCTTCAACATTAGCATGCCTCGGTAGTCAACATGATGAGATTTAGAAAATAAGTGTTAAAAGGTGCATATATATAGCAATATATAAACTGAAAACATTTAGAAAAATCACTTAAAGTTTTCTTATTTGGTAGGAAGACGTGATTACTAAATTTTATAACTGAATAGACATTCAAACTTTGATGATATATTGAGTGGTTTGTAATATATGTAGGTTTTACAAATATTATTGTGTATATAGAATGGACTACTTTAATTGTGTCTTAATCAAAAGCATGACATCTTAAGCATGTGTATTAATCAAAATGATGAAGGGGTTAGTGTGAGTCACAGTCTAATTCGTAGGTCTCTCTTTCTCTCTTTCTTCCCCCTAATCACCCTTCGCAAAAACGATTTTATTTGATGTGGAAAACTCAATGTTGCATAAAGATCACCATGCAAGACTATCATGATGCAGAAAACTTACTTTTGGGGTTCAGTTTCATCTTGTGTGTCAGTCTCAATGAAGCACTAGTTAATGTTAATGAGCATGCCACACCCTCAATTTCTTATGCTTTTATTGTTGAAATTGACGAAAGTGGTATATGACTCAGTGCCAGGTTTATCCTCCTCAAAAGAAAAAGTTCATCTGTTGTGCGCACTTGGGAACTATATATTGACATAGTGGCATGCTTTTTCATGGCATAAACATTGATTACACAAATTGCCATATAATTTTTACACCGAAGTTTATGTTCATATAACTTCTTTTGATCGTTTTGCATGCCATCGTCACGATGTCAAAAAGGAAGCCTTCGAACAAGACAAAAAAAGAGGTAAAGGAGTTTCGAACTTTTGAAATATTCATATAGGAAGCGAAGGGGTAAATAAAAAATGCAGGTATTCCATTCTCCACTAGTTATTGTGTTAATTTCTGCAATATGACAAATATGCATGGCTAGTTTTTGCAGTAGCTACCTAGGTTTATATATCAAGCCTCAGTTTCTCCTTGCTTATTGTGTTGGTGGTGCTTAATTGTTCTCTTTGGTATCATCTATGGTTCAAATTACTCAACTTTCAAACTTGATATGAAATTGTGGTTGATATTGTTGCTATTGGAGAAATCAAAATTGTACTCATCAGCTGTGAATTTTCAGAATTTTGCAGTATTAAAAATCTGTCATAAATTCAGTCACGGAATTAGGTGATCTTCACTATTATATCATCATATATAGTTGTTGAGTATTGTCCTAAAGTCTTGAGACAAATATAAAAACCCCACCATGGGAGAACATATAGGGAAGATGTTTTTGGTAATAGAAGCCAAATACTTACCAAAATTACATAAAATATAACTTGTGTGATACACATAAAAGAAGTATTCATAGATGTTAATTGAGACTAATATCTTTGTAGAAACCTAAAAGCATTAAAAGGTGAGCTACCTCATCACACAACTAGGTTTCCTTCTCTCATTATACACATATATCAGTATGAATGGTAGCAACTTGATATGAGTTTAAGTTTAGAAGAAGAGAAAAGAGAGAAATGAGTTGATTATATTGTGACAATAATTGATGGTGATGTTTAAGAAGAAAAAAAGGGAAGTGAAGTGAAAAGAAGAATACGTCCAAGAGACAGCACATGAAAATGGCATAGTGAGGAGTCCCCATATGATGCTTTCCGTACAGATACTTAAAGGATCTCTCTTTAATTAAGCACACAAAAAAGGGTTTTGAGGAGTTTGGAAATATGTGGTGTGGTATTTATGATTTGTTTGAATGGCAGTGTTGGTTTTGTTTGCATATATAGCATCTAAACAAAGATGGGGTCGTGGATACAGCTGAGATGGGATAAGACTTGAGAGTTTTTTTTTTTACCTCTTCTTGATTCAGATGCCAATTAATTGTGATCATCAATGCATCATTAATTAACTCATCACTCATCACAGTTTGGAACACAATATAGGACCATTCCATTTCCATTAAAAACCAAATATTGATTTTCCTATCAGTGACAGTGATGAACAAAATTGGTTTCTTTTCCTATCACTACCTCGCCCTACACACCAATTGTCTATAGCAGGAGTCCTCATATTTTAAGATACGTGGGCCGTTCTCATAAAGTGCTTTCGAATTTGCACCGACACAACTCTAATTTCAAATGGGATACTATTACTAGTTTCTTTCTTTTTCTACATCTTAATTTTATTTGTTCTACAGCTATAAAATTGCTTTAATGATAAAAGTTGAAAAACAAAGAGTGTCTGATGACATTTGAGAGATATAATGAGAGATATAAGGTTGATTTGAAAAATTTAGAAGAATAAACGAGAAAGAATAGAGAGATATAAGATTGATTTGAAGAATTTAGAAGAAAAAAGAGAAAGATTTGAGACATAAAATTGATTCGAAGAGTTTAGAAGAAAAGACAAAAAAATTGTTGGTTCAATTCTACACCAAAATACTACTAATTAATATTTGTAGATGAAAAAAAAAATCTTAATTTTCTTTCTTTTTTGTATTTTAGACATGATAAAACACTTAAAGTTTAAAAGTAGTTATAACACTGGGTTATTAAATTAAGCCTAATTAGCCTTAAGTTTATTTTGTTTAGTTATTTATTCAATTTCTTTGAATATTAAAGATCTTATTTCATCTAGATATAACATCCATATATAAGTAGAGAATAATTTTGTAAAATGAGTTAAAACTAATGAAATTTGATAGATTTATATTGTCCTTCACTGTTAAGAAGTTGTTTGATTATTCACAAATATTTAGTTTTATATATAATATTTACATGCCACAATCTTTATTTCATGATAGATTGTAACTGTACAAATTTTATTTTACTTCTAGTTTGTATATATACTTAACAATTATTTTTTTAATTTCTATAAAAAGAATAATTCCTTTTTTGGTTTTTGTTAAGAAATTGAGACACGTTTCGTATGTGAGAAAAATTTCCATACCTAGAAATCATTATTCTCGGAGCAGTGAATTAGGTTGGTAAAATTTGCTACCGGATATTCACATAAATTTACTTGAAAACAAATAGTAATATGTTATTGTTATTAAAATTTTAATCTATTACAATATTAAATTATTTACTAAAAGTAATATAATATTGTTTAAAACTTTTATTTTGACTAGGAAAAGCTAGGTTTTTAGAACTTATATTTTCGTTTTAGCTCCTACCGTTCAATAAATTTTACCTATTATTAGTTATCGTTTAAATTTTTATATCAGCACTTCAAATCCACTTTTCTAATGTTAAAAAAAGGTTAATTAGTTTCATGTATCCACTCTTATTTAAATGTGTCAGTTTTATACCCGCTTTTAAGAATGTATCAATTGAGTCCGAACTTTTGAAAAGATGTCTCAATTAGGTCTTTTTCAGCAACAAATTATTAACACCATTAACGGTATTGATATTTAAAATAACTTACAAAATTAAATATTGATATTTATATCAAAATTTAAAATTTAGTGATAAATGTCATGAATTAAGTTAACGGCTTTAGTAATTTTTGTCTGAAAGGAACTTGATTAAAACATTTTTTCAAAAATTTGGACTAAATTAACACATTTTTAAAAACGGATATCAAACTGACACATCTAAACAAAAATGGGTAACATCCAACTAATTAAACCTTAACAAAAATAAAATAAAACTCTTACAACGTCAATAGTGGATGTTGTGACACTGATGCTAAATTGTAATATAAAATATAAAACTACTCCTTTTAGTTTCTATATGAGCAGTTTTTTTTAACTATTTTAGTCCCATCAATTTCTCTGTCTTTTGGTTGTTGTCTTTTCTTTTTCCTCGTTAATACTTCTCTCCCCTTTTATTTTATGAATTTTGTTTCTTTTATGTTATCTTATTACACCCACTACACATGGATCTAAATAAAATAGTGTTGAAGTTGCAAAAGTTCAGACATGTTTGTCGCACAAGACAAGGTAGCTTGGTCTGCGATTATGTTTACCTCCTTCTACTTGTTGCTTCATTTTACACAAAACTCTAAGTGAAACTTAATTAGAGGTTTTCTAACATTGCCACAAAATAAGAAATTTGAAAATCAAAAATGGTTACATCATCATGCCAACACCCAAAACACAGCTTAAGTAAATAATCATAAAACTAAGTTTGTTTCTCCAATTTATATTTAACATAGGTTCAAAGAATGTATCTAAATATATATATATATATATATATATATATATATATATATATATATATATATATATATATATATATATATATAAAGACAAAAATAGAACAAAAATACCCGTGACATAATCTTTTATCGAGTATTTGTCCATATAAGATTATCTATTATGGTGTTGAAATACGATTGCAGTAGGTTCGCAGATCAAATAAAAAAAGAGTAAGATAAATTACAAATTTAGATTGAAATATATAAGAAAGATACACGTATATATATTCAAAAATTTTAAAGGTTATATTTACTAGAAAACTCTTAATAATTGATGTTTGTCACAAAAAATTGTTAATTCTTATAATAATCAATTTAGAAATAATTTATACAATAAAAAATTATTAATTATTAAAATAATTAAATAATTATATTTGATCGTTAAATTCATTACTAATTAATTAAAAATTAAATTAAAACTAATTTATTTCATAAATAAATTCTTGATAACTAATATTTAATATCAATATATAAATTAATTTCTTTTATAATCAAAATTTGATATTAATTATAATTTTTTATTATAATAATAACTATTTTTATAATTAATATTTTTTATTTTATAAATTGTATCTAAATTAATTATTATAAAAACTAACAACTTTATTATCATCGCAAGGTATTTTTTAGTATATTCATATCATAAATAATAAAGACAAAGATAGCATGATAACTATCATATTTTCTACTATTATCTGATAACTATAAATATTATTATTTTATTTAAAAATTTTATTTAACTTCACTTTTATTATTTAAATATGATATTTTATTATTAAAAAGTTGGAAAGTAAATGTAAGAAAAAAAATACAGGTGTCATACGATAATTTTTCAATAATATATAAGTGTGATGACAATGCTTTCGAAAAACTAGTATAAATTTTGATTCACAAACTAAGATCTATCATAAATATTTTATTAGTTTGGCAACTTTTCAGCTTCAGTGTAAATTAATAAAACTTGAAATCTCAACGAATTTCGTAACTTAGTACTCGCTCTATACATAATTAACTCAATAAATATTAAATTCTATGTATTACATATTAATAATGTAACATTCATATTTTTAAATAATTATATTATTTATTTTATCTTTAATTTAAAAGTAAAAGTTAAAAAGTCTTGCGTTTTTATTCTGTTAATCAAATTTTTTTTAAGAAAAATGTTTTATATTTTATTTAAATAAAGTTTGAACGTTAAAAACAAATTAAATAGTTTTTGAAAATATCGTGCCTAAGTAAGATGAAATTAATAATTAAAATAAATAATAAGAAGAAAAAATATATATTAATTAAAAAATAATTATACATATATTAAAAAATATTCTTTTGAAATAACTTTATAAGTGATAAGAAGAAAGAAAAAGAAAAGAAAAGAAAAAGATAAGATTTCATTAATTGAATATAATCATCACAAGAAAAAAAATAAAAATAGATTAAATTCGGCCTATAAATTAATGAAGTAAAAGAAAATTTAAGATATCTAGAAAAAAAGAGAGAGAAAGAGCGAGAGACAGACGGAGAAAGAAAGAGAAAGAGAAAAACAATTTGGAACAAGAGATTAAAAGAAAATTTAATCTTCTAAAATTATTTATACTGTGTAACTTCAATCAACAAGGGAAAAGGACATGTTGATAGTCATTATGATCCCTGCAAATGTCTGATTGTAAGTTACTTGAGAAAAATTTTAGGTTTATTTTCAATGAAAGTAAAAGATCATGGTGTGATCTAAGAAAATATTTATGAAGTAGATGAATATCTAAACAATTTAAAACTAAAAAATTTATACATGAAACTAAGGATTATCATAATAAATTATAAGAATAGAATATGGATCTATATATATTTGATAAAATGAGATTAAGTTTTATTATTATCAAGTCGTTACCTTTATTGTTTATATTGTATGTTAAGTTTATTAAGATTGATAATTAAATTTCACAACAATTTTTTTTCTTTTCACATTTTTCTTTCATATGTATCTATTGTACGAATAAAATGAGAACTTGTTCAGAATGACTTATTTGAGAAAATTTTGAGAAATATTTTAGAATGTTGACTCATGAATAATTTATATTAATATCCTTAGGAAATATTAAATAGGATTAAATATGTTTAGTCCTCAACTTACATGTGAAATTAGAATCTGTCCTTCAAACATTAATACATTTTCGTCCCCAAATTTTAAAATGTCCTACAAACATTGATACATTTTTGTCCCCAAATTTTAAAATGGATATAATACTTTTAACCTGATGACGCTAATTTTTGTGAGTTTGTTAAACGGTATTCCAGACTGACATTTGAGCTTGAACATGTCAAAACGGTGTGAACAATTCAAACGTCATTCTAAAACATATTTGACACGTAAAAAAAATTGTAAGGAGTTGCGTTAGAGAGACTATATCTATTTATTTTAAAAGTTTGAAAATTAAAATATATCAAAGTTTGAGAAAGAAGTCAATTTCAATTTCACATCATTCAAATTTAGTGACTAAAAATATTTTAAACTTTATTAAATACAAATATATATATATATATATATATATATATATATATATATATATAGATAGATAGATAATGTTATGTTATAATTATTGGTTCTCTTTAATAAAATCTTGCTAAAAAAATAATTCCAACTTTTAATCAAATAACAATTATTGTTAGAATAGTCAAGGCGTTACAAATGATACTCTAATATTTCACATCAACATTTTAATTCTCATATCATAATCATAAATTTTTATTCATTACAAAACCATATAAATTATAATTAATAAAAATTAAACCCTTAATTTGATTTAACCATTAATTACAATATTTGTATAAATACACAACAAAGGAATGACCCTTGCTTGAGTTTCCTCTTTAGAGAAGAACCAAACTTCTTATTTTATTTTGCTTGTGTTGTGAGTACATATGCTACTGTGACAACCTATGTCATTTCAAAATTGAAGCTTAGGAGATGAGTCTTCGTGTTCATGCCACAATCTACTTTTCAGTTTATGGTGAAAGAGTATACAAGGATTCAAACATAATAAAACCTGCAAAACAAAAGGAAGAGAATGGTGCTAAATAGAAAAAAAAAAAGGAAAATGAAAAAAGAATGAAGAAGAAAGAAAAGGTATCCAAAAATAATTGAATTTGAATTAAAATGAGTACATGTAACACGTGTCAATGATAATGTTATGTCAGTGTCATGTCACCCATTATTAAAGGTGCAAATTATTTTAGCTGCAGGACCGGAACCAATTAAGAAATGCTTGTAATGATTACTGTACAGATTTTTAAGTGTAACAAGGTCACGTATATTAACATCATGTCAATGGCGAATAATTTAGTGATAATTATTTAAAGAGGACTGAGACTATTTGTTAGACTTGAAAATATATTTAAGATTTTGAAAATAAAATGGTATGGTGATTTCCGATAAGTTTGAAAAATATTTAATATTTAAGTTTATTAACCTCTTTTATTTATTTTTGTATTTTTTAAAAAAATTTATTAGTGTCATGTATTTTCTTTAGTTAGGAATATTTATTTTTCTTAAGTCATTGTATAGGAAAATGAATAACTAGAGAAGACCATAAAGTTGTCTCTCAGGATCATTTTGTCCGGCCAGAACCCCATCACTTCTTCAACAAGAAGTCTGTCTCGTACAGTGAGACAGAATAGTTGAACTTGTCTATAACAAAATGCTTGCCCAACGATCAAATATTTTCTTCGATAGTTAAGTGTCGAGAATGAAACCAAATAAGGAGTTTTTGGTATGAAAATTATGGGTGATTATGGATTAGATTTTTAATGATCCAATCCACATCCATTTTGGATCCAAATAATTGGATTAGATTTTCGATTCAAATCCATTTTTTCAAAAAAAGTAGATTGAATTTTTTTAAAATCCAGATCCAAATATTTATATTAAATTTAAATCCAGATCTAAATATTTGGATCTCAAAATCCAAAATCCATTTTTCATAAAATAAATTCAAATTAAATTTTTTAAAACTTGTGTCCATAGGACTGATACCATAGAATTTGGCAGATTTTTTGTCGAAGCCAACGAGGTCAAATTTCAGCATGGGATGAACTTGGATGACTTTCGAACGAATTTCGGTCGGGGATGACGTGACCAAATTTGGGCCAAGGTCGACTTGACAAAATTTCAGTCGAGATCGACTTGACTAGATTCGACTAAATTTCGGCCAGGGTCAATTTTGCCTAATACGACCAAATTTTGGCCAGAGCCGACTTGGCCAAATATGGCCACATTTGGGCCAGGGTCTGATCAGTCAAATTTCGATCACGGTTGACTCCACTAAATTCGTCGGTCGGGATCGACTTGACTGAACATGGCCAATTTTCTATCACAGCCGACTAAGTTGAATATAGTCATATTTCGTTCAGGACTTACTTGACCGAATACGGCTAAATTTGAGCTAATGCCGACTCGACCAAATTTGGACTAAAGTTGGCTCCAGTCAAAATTCGATTGAATTCAATCGAGTTGGCCCCGATTGAGATTTGGCTGAGTCGGCACTGGTCCAAATTTGGTCGTATTCGGCTGAGACGGCCTGGGATGAAATTTGGTCGTATTCAAATGAGTCGCTCACGATCGAAATTTGGTCGTATTCAATTGAGTCGGCCACGACCGAAATTCTGCCGAATTCATTCGAGTCAGCTCCGGTCAAAATTCGGTCGTGTTGGCCTCGATCAAAATTTGACCGAGTTGGTCCTGGCCTGAATTTGGTCGTATTCGGCATAGTCGATCGTGACCAAAATTTGGTCATATATAGGGGAGTCGGTCCTAACCTAAATTTGGCCATATTCAGTCGAGTTGGTCATGACCAAAATTTGGTCAAGTCGGCACTTGCCCAAATTTAGCTGTATTTGGTCGACTAAGTCCCGAACGAAATTTGACTATATTCAATTTAGTCGGTTGTGATAAAAAATTGGCCATATTCAGTCAAGTTGGTCCCGATCGACGAATTTAGTGGAGTCAACCCTGACTGAAATTTGACTGATGAGGACCTGACCCAAATGTGGCCATATTTGGCCAAGTCGACTCTGGCCAAAATTTGGTCGTATTAGGCAAAATCGGCCCTAGTCGAAATTCAGTCGAATCCAGTCAAGTTGATCTCAACTAAAATTTTGTTGAGTCGACCTTAGCCCAAATTTGGTCACGTCGTCCCTGATCGAAATTCGTTCGAAAGTCATCCAAGTTCATCCCATGCTGAAATTTGGCCTCGTTGGCCTCGACAAAAAATCTGTCAAATTCTATGGTGTCAGCTCTATCGAAAATCTAATCCACATCCATTTTGGATCCAAATAATGGATGTGGATCCAAATTTGTGTCCATATGGCTGACACCAAAGAATTTGACAAATTTGGCCGAAGACTTCCAAATTTTGTCCAGGACCAACTGGGACAAATCTCGATCGGGACTGACTTGACAGAATTTGGCCTAATTCGGTCAAATTTTGTACAAGGTCACGCCAACTCAATCAAATACGATTAAATTTGGGCTAGTCCGTCTTAACCTTTAGCCTAACCTAACAAAAAATATAAAGTGAAAATTTGGATTGGATATTTTGGATTATCCATTTTGAAAATCTAGATTTCGAGAATGGATATCCAATCCATAAAATATATAAAATGTAGATTAGATTGATATCCAGATCCAATAAAATGGATTTTTAATAGAATGAATATTAAATGAATTGGATCATAGAAAAAATAGATTGGATCATAAAAATTAGATTTTTTGCCCACCCTTAATGAAAACGCATGGAAACTCAAAAACTTCGGTCAATGGCACTTTTGGAACAAAACTACAACAAATTGTTCTATCTACTCGTGCAAATTCATCAAATTCGTATGTTCTAGATGATTAAGAGTAGTTAATCTCCATTTTCATTAGGATTGAATGTAATGAATTCATACTTCATCTAACTTTTCCTATGCAATATATTTCCTTTCATATTCAATTATTCTATCTTGATTATTAATGTGTATGATATGAATATTATGCTATTTGTTGTTACCGAATCATTGAAAAATGAATTAGAATTAGACATGGATAGAACACCCCAAGAGTTATGGTTCTAGGAATAAACATCATCTCTTGGTCATTCTAGAAATGTGATCTTAATGTAAATTGTATGTTAAAATGACTAAGAAAAATAGAGTTTTAACATATGATTTAGACCTTGCTTCTACGCAAGTAGAGTAAGTATGCTTTTATTATGAATGTGAGTACATTAAAGATATATATTGAGTAGTGTTACATTAATTTAATTCATGAAATTCAATTATAAGGAAGCTTTTTACTGTATCACACATTTACTTTTATAATTTTGCATGCTTTATTTTAGATTGAACTAAAAATGATTTTCACAATTACTAAAATCCGTAAATAATCATAAGTAGATTAACAAACACAAATCTTTTGAAAAAACGATACTTGGACTACCATTTTACTATTTGTAACGAATTGGTACACTTGCCAAAAAATTAAGAATTTTTTATATAGTTTATTCATATTTATTACTAATTTAACTTTTTCTTTTTTATGAAATGTATTTGTATGAATTAGGAAAAGTATAAAAATTAAATATAAAATTATAAAATGTGAAAATAAAAAATTATATTTATATTAGAGATTATATAAATTAAAATATAAGAAGAATTTATAATATATATAAGTGGATATAAATTTTATTTTAAAAATTAATTTGTATGATTATTTTAAAATTGTTGAGAATTTTACATCTTATAACATATAATGAGCTTATATTGTAGAATTGAATTAAATTTAAAATCAACTTTCCATATAAACTAAAAATAAGATGAATTTATAAAAATATAAATGGGTGTAAAATTTATCTTAGAAAAAGAATTGCAGTATATGAATTGATACAATTTCCTTATTTTATATTATTAATTAAATTTAGTTTATTTATTGAAAACTTAAATCTAGTTTTTGTGAATATATTACTAATTTTGGTTTAAGTAAGTAAATAAATTGCGTTAGCAATTACTGGGACTACATCTTGTAAAGATAAATGAGTTGAAATTTTTAAGTATGTTATTAAATGTATACAATTTCAAAATTTTAAAAGAGATGTTAAATAACAATAGTATATTATATTTAACTCAATAGCTTTTCTTTTTCAAATTATGATATTTGTACAAAGAATCCCTTCACCCATGTTCTTTTATAAACAGCTTGAATTTGACATTTTATTTAAAGGGATAATATAGTATCCCTAATTTGTTGACACTCAATAGGTTTAAGCATCGGCGGAACAACTTAATGACAATAGATTCACGCCTCCTCCAAAAGTTTTGAAATTTACTTTTTATATATATATATTTAATTATTTTTTAAAATTATATTTATATATTATTTATATTAAATTTATATTATAAAAAATTATAATAAAAGATAAAATAAAAAGTTTAATAGAGACATTGATTTAATAAAAGAGATTAGAGTTTCATTTTTTTTATTTATAAGAACTTTTCATAATGTAAATTATCATGAAAGTGTGTGAGGAGAAATAAATACAAAGAAATAGATTAAAACACATAGATTGAGATTGAAGTATACATTCTCGGATGATCTCTCACATGTCAAGGGTAGTATCTTATTATAATTTATATATGTTAAATTTATGATTCTTTTTAGGATGTTTCTTCCAAATGAGTATAAACTCTAATTTTGATTTTAGGGATTGTTTTATAAAAATTGTATGAACCTTAATTTTAATTTTTTCCAAATTATTATAACCCTTAATTATGAAATTTAGGGATTTTATGTTTTTTTGGTGCCTATGATAAATTTTTTTAAAGTTTTGAATTTATATAGTGTTGCTTATTTAATTAAAGTTGTATAAATTTTGTTATGTTTTGGATTGTGATAATTGTGATTTGTGAATACAAATTTTATCTTTCTTCTAAATAGGTGAGAGGTGATAAATTTATATTATAAAAATTATGATAAAGATTAGAAGAATTGATTCTTTTTTGGAAAGAGGAAGGTTTGTGATAAAGATGAAAAACAATGCATCTACATTAACTAAACTTAAGAAATTTCATGAGAACCAAGAATTCAAGATAATGAAAAACAAATCACTAAATTTCCTAAAGTTACATATAATGAATATAAAAATTCATTAGAACACGATTCGGGAAAAACGTCCTCAAATTTGACAATACCCACCAAATCAAATTGATGAGGTACGAAGAATTTATCAAAATGGTATTCATGATTTGATATCATAATATAATAACATGATATAATAACGAATGATAATCATATTTTTTAAAATTCTATTATTATATATGTTTGTTTTAAGTCAAAGAAATAAAAAAAAATAAAAATAAAAAATTTTAATTAAAATAAATTATATGTAACAAATTTAATTTGACGTCCTTAAATTTTTAGTCCAAGAACAGGATTTATGTGCCATAAGTAAAGTTTTGTTATGAATAAATAATCTTCTACCATAATTTTTAACTTATTTATTTGGCAAGTCAATGGAAGTTCAGTCAAAAGCTCATCATTATGGGACTCAACCTATTTGCATCCGTATTGTAGGTCTATAATTTAGTGCATATTAGGTCTAACATAAATAGTCTTATCTAGTAAGTAGGTTTGTCGATATTTATGTTATAAAAAATATAAAAAACTATTGTTCTTTTGTGCTTTACAGATAAATAATAATGACAATTTATTACATTATATATGTTATCCCAGCTTACTTAATACGTGACCTTAAATGAGAATAAAAAAATAAATATATATTCTTTTAAATCATTATGAAAAATTGTATTTGATTCCTAATAAATTGATGTAAAGTATTTAATTTCGGTATTTTATGAAAATCAATGTATAATATAATTCCTAATAAATATTTTAGTTAACTATGAAAGTTTCTTTGTCACACAACACTCTACTTATTATTTGTTGAAAAAATATTTAATAATATTTTTTTATAAAGTTCGAAAGTTAAATACTTTATATAATTTAATTTAAAAATAAAATACGATTTTTTTTTGTAATAATTTAGTTACAAAAAATATATTTAACGAGAAAAAAAATTGTTATAAATTAATTTTATATAAATAATTTTTTAGACAATTATTAGCATTTTCAGATAACCAATCACAAATTCATTCACCAAATTAGAATCTTCCTTTGTACTGTAAACAAATCATATTAAAATTATTTAGTAATTGATGACACTATTTTCTAAATTTGACACTAAGCTAAATTAGTGGATCATGATTTTTTTTAATCTGGAAATAAGAAGAATTTTGACTGAGCACAAACCAATTATTTTGAAAATATATTTCAGTGAATTATTTATTTCATAAGAATGATATTTATATTAAGGGTGTAAACATGAGATTGTACATAAGATAAAAGTAGATATTAAAAAAATGTCAGAAAAAATATATTGGATACTCTTTGTGAAAACCCTATGGACATAACAATCACTTTCAGACTTTCCCCTATAGATTTCATTTTCATAATTGATAAAGATTGATGGAAACTTTGTGGTCCATAAATAAGAAGCATACTAAGTGAGGTAAATGCAGGGGCCATGTGTGAGAGAAAAAAACACCAACTCTGTTCCACATATATACAACAAATTCAAAACCTCAATAAGCATGTGAATCAACTAATTAATACAGTGAAAAAAAATAAAAGTTTTGTACTACATTTTATCAGACAAGATCTTCCCGATCTTATTCTGTTGTGACGAGGATTGGACTTTCATGCAATTTATAAAAATCTCCATCAACTAAGTAATCACTTTCAAAACGTGTTTGGTAAACATCAATTAAGCTGTGATAAGCATAATTTTCTTTGTTTTAATAAGATTTTAAAAAATTGTTTAAGGATTAGGTTGATGTGAATGATTAGTTGATTTGGTTATTATTTTTAGAAAAAAAAAAGTTAATTCTTCTAAAACATAGGAATTGTTATATCATTAAAGCTAACCTTTCTCTTTCTTTTTTTTTTAAGCATAACCTTTCTCTAAATTTCTCACTATATATAAAACAATGCTCACCTAAAATCTTTATTGGTGTTTGTTAACCTATATAGGGTGCTTTTGTGCACCCTGTCATTTTCTTCCCGCACCCTATTAATTTATTTAATTTCTGCCTTTGTCTTTATTTGAGGTTCTTTCCTCAAAATATAATTTCGAAATAGGAAATATATTCTAGAATTTTTTTTCGAATTTTTTTTCTTAGGAAAAATATTATGATTTTTTTTTAAATAGACTTCCAAAATTCATTTTCCGAACAATGACTTATTTTGTGAAACTCTAGAAAATGAAATTTTAGAAGTGATAGAAGTTTAAAAATAGTGAGATTATTTTATTTTAATATTAAAATGTTTGAATATAAATAGAATCGTTCTACAAGAGTTTCATTATTTTAAAACACATTATCTTTCTAAATATCACTTTTCTAGTGCTCTCTGACTTCCCTTTAGAAGTTTTGTCTCTCTGATCGTCTGATTGAAGAACCGAAATCGTAGGATTGATCCTCTCGGTGAACTCTTCAAGTTGGAATCAATTTTTCCATTCGTGTAAGTTGAATTTCTGCTCTCTTTTTGGTCTATTTATGTTTTCTGTCGTATGTGAGCCTTTTCTGCCTGCATGCCTTGTTTTAATCATCAGTATGAGTCTCTACTAATCAATGATCATAACAATATGTCCTGATCATTCTTGTGATATTTCTATGTGTAGATAGACATCATGTGGAGTTAGAGGCGTTTGACATTTATGGAGCGACCTAAGCAGGTTAACGGGTAAGGGAAGCTAATAGCTTTTAGAGTTAGTGAGTTATATCTTATATGATTGTTAAATATTTGATATGTTATGATGAATTATTGTTGCTTGTGATTGTGGTATGTTGATCTTTTTAGTGATTGAATTGGAATTGATTTTATTATTTAAATTTGGTTTATTTGAGAAAGATGAAGTTGTTGGATCATGAATCTAATTGGTGCAACCTACTATAATTTAAAACTCTTTTTGACCATTGTCCATAGCAGAAGTACCAATTGGAGTAATGAAACAGGTCCAGATTGCTCAAAAACCTTAATTTGGTGTTGTTGATAGTTGATACAACGTTAAGCCTCACGTGGTAGCGTTGAACGCTCACTTTAACGAATCGATTAGCGCTGAGCGCTGGTTGTTGCGAATTGATCATCGTTGGGCGCTACTTTCTGGTGAGCGCTACCCAGTTTTCAACATTGCGTCTTATTGGTAAAATGAAGATTCCCGCTTCGTTGACCGTCAGATTAAACTAAAATTTTGATAGCTGATCCTAGACATGTGAATCTTCATTTTGACTAGTGGGATATTTTGTTTTGAAGTATGTGGTTAGAGAAATGATTTTCACTGTTTGGATGTATTTCATGTATAGTGCCAATTGCTCCATTTTTCGATTTTTGTTGTTTTGGTTACTTTGGATGTTCTGTATATACTTGAACTGAATTCTATAGTTCTTATTGCTATGAATGAGATAAAAATGTTATTATGGGTATATAAGATGATAATTAGTATGAAATGTTGTGTGAGCATGCAAAGTTATGATGTTTAGAGAATTTCTTTGAGAAATTCTGTGTGGAGATTTTAGTGTATGCATCAGCATAAGAATTCATTATTGGATTGATATCCTTTTTATAATAACTACTAACGCTCAAGTAGAGCAAAGTAGATTATGTAGTGAAGAGATGAAGGAGATCCTAGCCACTAGACTCGATCAAGTCCTAGGTGCGAAGGAGATATACCTTGTTGATGATTGGGTGATAACCCCTTGAAATCAAACTCTGCAAAGTTTGGGAACCATCCGCAGGTATAGGCCGTCAGGGGATCCGATGTCAGATGCATGTATCCAGATAATTGAGTTTAGTGTCAACTGTGTGTGTGATTATATACCAGAGTTATGTTTAATAACATGATTGTAAGTATTTGGCATGATTTAAATATAAATATGTATGATTATCTCTTTTGCACATTAACTTACCCTTCTGTGTTTTTTGTCTTTCTTTTGCGATGATCACCTATTCGGTGGGAGCAAATGTGATTTCAGTATCAGAGACACTTCTGGAGGATGAGAAGTCATCTTTTAAGGTGGTGGAAGATTTTTGTGGGAGCTGGTGTAAGTGAGTGGTTCGTGTTTAGAATTAGAATTGATTTTTAGTTGATTTGTACAAATGTTATACTTTTATAGTCCTATCTGTTTTAGAACTGTATTAATATACTTTATACACTAGATGTTCTGTTTTGACTCCTATAATGAAATAATCCTATTTTATTAGTTTTTAAACTACTAATATTAGAATGTTACATATTTCTTCCTTAATCTCCTTTCCAGAAAACGTTTGAAAATGAAAAATATATTCCAGATTTTTGTTTTCCAAAAAAAAAAAATATGTTTCTGGAATTTTTTTTCCAGAATATTTTGAATCTTTTTTTTTTTAAACTGACTTCTGTAATTCAAAATGACTTATCTCTTCCAGAATCTTCTTTCCAAAAAATACCTTTTTTCTTTCGGACAGGATTTTTCTCCTTCCAAAATCCATTTATCTTTACGGAATCCATTTTCCGGTCAGTCACAGAGATTTGAAAATCATTATCTGGACTGCAGCCTTTCAAACCTTCAAATAAAATTTCTAAGGACAAAAATGGAATTAACAAAAATGAGAGGGTGCAGGAAGCAATTGCCACCTATATATTATGTGTATTTATTCTGGGTTGGTATTCTTCATCTCCATTGAATTACTTATTTTGATACTAGCCAACTGCACCTTAAAGGCTTACATTTCAATTTCATTGAGACAGACCACCAGCATAACATGTCATCCACAGAAAACAATAAAATGATAAACTCATTCTCATAAAATCTATTATAATAGAGACAATGGTCTGAACTTAAGTTGTTGCAATAAACAAAAGATTAATAATGAAAGAATCAAATCTCTAGTACTAGCAAACTAGGCATTTGCTTTAGACTTTACATAGGTTTGCTCAACCTGCAAATCAAATTTCTCATTTTTTTTTTTCAGTTAGAGTGCATATATATAAGTTATCTATAAAGTTTTTTAATGTCATCGTTCAAGATGTATATCAAATGTAACATAAATGACTAGAAAAACTCTAATTGTGGTAAACTTGCAATTGGCGAGAATATCTCAATTATATCAAACAAGCATACAATGCAATCAAAATTGAAACACAACAATGAAATAAAAAACGAAAAACAAATTGAAGGAACAAATCTGATATCTAGTAGAGATGAAATGCACAAAGATGAACATCGAGAGAGATGAACCTGGCATGACTGCATGAACGAGAGGACTCTGAACGGTCTGAGTGAGATAGAGAGAGAAGGAGAGAGAGCATAGGGCTGTGAACCCAGAGAGGGTGGTAGCAAGCGAGAAAGAACAAGCGCACCGTGAGAGAGCAAATGAAAAATTCCAAATTCTTTTTAGTGAAATTTGAAATTCTATTATTAAAGTTAATAAAAAATACCTATTAAAATTACTAGAATTTGAAATTCTTTCAAAGTACAGTAGCCAACAAGTAGAGTAGCCAACGAAAGTATTTAACCACGTACCATTCTAAAGTTCGCTAAAAAACTGAATAACTCTATTAAAATTCGTTGTCCAAACATACTGTTAAAGGTTTGTTTTCCATATGCCGATTGATGACTTCATCACGTATAGAGTTTCTTAACTGCTGATATGTGATTTCTGAAAACCCAAGTTTAGATCCTGATTTAAGAAGCAGTGCTTCCCAAGCCCTGGCCCCGGGAACAAAGCTTTTCGCAACAATTTTTTTGGTCAATTCTATTGCTTCAGCAATCAAGTCCTTTTGGCACATCTGAAAAATGATATTATCAAAGGTTGAAGATCTAGGAAAGAAACACTTCTCCAACATTTCCTCCAACAAAAAACATGCTTCACCAATCTCACCTTTCCCAACCAAACCATCAAGCATGATTCTGTATGAATGCAAGTTGAGCCCAACACCTTTCCACCCCATTTCCTTCATTACCTCCCTTGCCTTACTTAAATCCCCTGCTGCACACAAGGCACCCAATAAAGTATTGCAAGTAACCACATTTGGTTTGCATTCTAACTCTTCCATAGAAGCAACAATCTCAAGCGCCTCATCAACGTTATTCTGCTTACACAAACCGTTTATATACACATTATAAGTATAAACATCAGGAACGACTCCAAACACAAGTATTTCATCAAATAATTGATCTAACTTTGCATACTCCCCCTCTGCTACAAGCCCACTCAAGACCATAGTATAACTTACAACATCAGGCTTAATTCCATCTTGTTTCTGCTGGTTCAGAACATCCAAAGCATCCATACCCTTCCCTTCCTTCACCAAGAACCTAATCATGTTTGTATAATCCCTGACACCAGGACAAAATCCTAGTTTCCTCATATCCCTCCAAACAACCAAAGCCTCAACACTGGTCATATCCTTTTGTTCACACAATGATGATATTATCGAAGAACATATTCTCTCATCCAAACCATACCCATCTTCTATCATACAATTCAGCATCTTAATGGCATAACCCACCCTCTTAATTCGACACAAGGCCTTGATCAAAACCCGAAATGTCGATTCCTCAATACGAATGTTCATATGCTGGCTTTTCAGCAAGATCTCGGGAACCATTTTGAGATACTCTCTCTTCCTACAAAGCAGTGAGAGAACCAAGTTCAATGAGCAAACAGTTGGTGTGCACCTGAACCTGGGGATCCTGAAAAACAAATCCACAGCATCTTGGACCTTGTCAGAAAGACCATAGAACTTAATAAGGTACACAAGGATAGACTCTGGAGTTTCAAACTTCTCCAAGTGTTCAAGGTGGTCAAGGACAGCAGGAATGTCCTGCAACTGGGAGGTGTTGGTTAAGGTTTTGATGACAAAGTAGTAAGCTTTTGGATTTGGGTCACAGCTATAAGCTTTGAATGAGTCAAGGAGAGTGGAGAGAAGAAAAGGGTGGGGAAGGTTAGCTGTTTGAGGTTCCTGAGAAAAACCCATTTCAAGGGTTGCTTGTTTGAGCTTTTGCATGGCTTGTTCTTGACCAAAGTTGTGGTGCCATGAGGTCTTGTAAGGAGAGTGTGGCCATTTCCTGAATTTTCTGAGGTATCTGTTAGCTTTCTTCGATAAAGGTTGTCTCACCATTTGGATCTGACGAGGAACTGAGCAAGAACGGACATTGGATTAATTCAATCAAACGTGACAAACAAACCAAAACTTTGGCTTGGGACGATGACAAACCAAAACCTTCCACTGAAATTGATTTTGACAAAATTATAGACCTACAGTTATATAAATACTTAATTTAATTTACTTTATTTTTATTGAAGATTGTATATCTTTAATTTATATATAATAATAAATTAGGATAATTTTCTTTGAATGAAAATATGTTCAGAGTATATTTTTCAAGGACAATGCATTTACAAAAATCAACTTGTATCATTTTCATCTTTATTTTAAAATTAAAATTCAATGTCTTTTAAAATTATCAATACGTAAAATTAACATTATATAACAACACAGATTATTTTCTATAAATTTAAAATATTATTTATATTTAAAATAATTTCCTTATCACAAACTTCAGTTATAAATTATAATACAACTTATATATTTAAAAGCGTTTATTTAATATAAATTTTAATTATATGAAATAAGCTATCATCCTTTACATTACACAAACTAATGTAATTCCATAACCTATATGCTACAATTTAAAGTTTATGCTTTCACATTGAATATTTATATATATAAAACTAAATTTTATAATAAATAAATTATCTAAATATAAATAAACATTATAAAAATATATAAACATTTTCAAATGTAAATATTATATTTTAAATTGTAGGAAACACCTTATATAAGTGATTAAATACTTTTTGTATTTATTAATATTTTGTTACAATACTGAAATTCAATTTAGAACTTAAGATATTCTAACTTGTTCTTGTGAAGGTTGAAATATCCTTACAATATCTACTTTTTATATCTTTATTTCTTATTTTAGATGTTACACTTCTTATGTTAAGAATTTTAAGAAAATGTCTACAAGATAACTCTCAATTATATTTTTGATGTTATTCTCTAGTGTGTCTTTAAATATATTGGTACTTTAAAAAACCTTTTAATATATTTCAAAACATTGAATAAGTATCCATTAATGTATTTCAAAAATATAACAGTACAGAAATTGTTGGGAAATCACACACTAAAAATAACAATCTCTCCAAGCGGAAGCACACCCACAACTAAGAACAGAAAAATAAATAAAAGCACACATGAAATTTAGCGTGGTTCAGCACCTCAAGCCTGTATCCACAAACACTCAACAAGAAGCATTATCACTCAAAGTGCAATTGTTTGTGGACCAAAATTGCACCCTTCATAGTGCAATTTTTCTGGCAAAAGTTACAAACCTTCCAATGACACACAACTACCCAAGTCTCTTGTACACCCAAGAAACCTATTCAGTTGTGGTGACAACTCCAAAACCAACTATTTACTTTTATAATACTTTTCTGCTACTTTCTTCTTCACATTACCCAAATGAAACTTTGATGAATACTCACTTGAGAACTAACAAAAACTACAACAAAAAATTCAAATTCCTACAAGAGACTCCAAGTATTCAAGTTAACACAACGTGACATATACTTAATATGATAAACAATGCATTTTTTTTATTTATACATGTCTTAGGAGTTTTTTTTAAATGAACCTATGACTAGTAGGCTAGATCTACTCAAGGTATTTTAATCAAGATATTCAATCTTCTAATTATTTTAATTTCGTTCCTGATCAAGGCCGAGATATATGATATCTCGCCATGAATAGTATCATCTCGTCCTATCTTTATACATAAATGATAAATTAAGAAAAAAAGTAAAAGTGAGAATGACTAAAACACTGTCGTTCAAGAAAAAAATGTCATGATTGAAAAATGATAATTACAAATTTCCTGGTTCAAATATGTAATTTATGTTTTAAAAATATTTATTTATCATAAATAATACGCATCTCCAGAAAATCAACAAGGAGATACTTCTGTATGCTTTTTTGTATTATAAGAAGCTAAAATATTATTTGATAAGAAATAAAATGAAAATTAAAAGAGATAAAAATAATAAAACCGACTAACCTTTTAATTGTCACAGTCTTTTATCCTTATCGTATTAAAAAAGCTGAATAAAATAACTTATTACCTTTTCATGCCTTGATTGATAAGGCTTGTGTGTGTGGAATATTCTCCTTAGGTATTTTGTTCTTCTCTTATCCTAAGTAACCCAGTAACAGGTTGGCATTTACTTGTTCTTATACGGGGAGAGAGCGTTGTCTTGTTCTTAGTTGAATTTTCTGAGACGTAGAGAAGTCAAAAACTGCTTCACCGCCATATATGTATATATATATATATATATATATATATATATATATATATATATATATATATATATATATAACAAAGCTTCAGTTTTTTATTCTACAAATTAAACTCATTCTTCTGCAACTCATTCTTGAAGTTCAACAATCAAATATGGCAAACCAATTATCACCACCCTTTGGCACCCCCATCATCGCCCCTCAGTATTGTGCTCCAGGTATATATATATGACCCTTTATGCATGCCTCAGATAATCGTTTACTTGATATGTTAAACATTTTCATATTTGTTCTTTGATTAATCTGAAGTGGTTATTTGTGAATTGCAGGTCCACATCCTGTTGATCTCATAATCACAAAGGAAAGGAGTATAGCAGATAATTTCACTGTGACAGACACCAATGGCAACGTAGTTTTCACTGTTAAGAGCAACATCGTAAGCATTGTAAAACCCCGCAAACACAGTTTCATGTTTGACGCTCATGGAAACCCCATTCTTCATCTTCGCAGATCGGTTAGTTTAATTCCTTGGTCCTAAGATGAATCCTTTAACTCATTTATCACAGAATCTAAATTCATTTATCATTTAGTATAAAAAGTTTGATGGTTGAAAGTTAAGTTTGAACTTGCTGGATAATACAGATTCAGAGTGATGGTTGGAAAGCATTCAGAGGCCAAAGTGAAGAATCTAGGGATCTCATATTTACAAGACACAGATCCTCGTTGTTTCAGCTAAGGTTGAAATTCGACGTGTTCTTGGCAAATAATGTCACTGATGTTTGTGACTTCAAGATCAAATCAAGTTGGTCTGGACGCTCTTGGGATGTTTACATAGGCAATTCCAACATTCTTGTTGCCCAGGTAACTAATTTAATCTTAATACACAATTATTATTTTAATTAATTATGATTATTTGTTTTACTCACGTCACATTATATATATATATATATATATATATATATATATATATATATATATATATATTTATATGGTTTACACGTACTTATTCATGGAAATAAATGATTGTTGTTGCAGATAAATACAAAGCTTGGAACTATGTTTAGCAGACAGAAGTACATGGTGTCCGTGTTTCCAAATATCGATCATGCATTCATTGTGGCTCTAATTCTAACTCTTCAACTTTGATCGATCATGTATACTTAAATATCTCAATTTCTTCTATTCTGTATTCTGTATTCGATTATTTTAATTTTTTTAATTGTTTTGACATTTTTGTAAATTATTTATTATATGAAAGTTTTTATTAAATGAGTGGCCTCTTATGTATTAGTGAGGAAGAAGGAGGGACCTTTAAACTTCAACTTATTCTCTGTTTAGTTATTCAAATAAACAAAAGCACTTATTTTCCAACTCATGTTTATGTCACCTTTATTTTATTCTTATTATTAATATTTTCTTTCTTAGGACATGTTATTTTTTTCGTTTTAATATCAAACCATCTTTATCCTTCGTTCTATCTTGGAAAGATTATAAAATTGGTGGTTCCCCACTTATACTTTTTCTTTTCTTTTAAACTTTAAAGAAACCAGAGTCAAGGAAATAATTAACACAATGAATATTGAATATTACTGTTAAACATTAATATTAGTGCCTTACATAAATAAATAACACAGCTCGTTCTTATTACTAGCAAATACGTAAATTTTTTCTTAAAAGAAATTGAATGTATAGTGTGGGCTACAAGTATACTAACTTACGAAAAAAAAAAACTAAATATGTAATTAAATTATATAACTGAAATTATTATTCCAAAAAACTATAGCTATAATACAATTGAAGGAGCTCAAAAGAAAACTTTTGACACACTTTAATTCCGAAAGGAAAATCTAAAAAGTTAAAAAATAAGTCAAAACAGTCCTATAAATAAGCAACATCAAATCTCCATTCAAATCTAAATAAGCCTAGAATATCTATCTTATAGATTTTAAAGAAGACATTTCTATATTTCTATATTATTTTGTGTAGTGACGATCAATAACCAAAATAACTACTTTCAAAAGTTGGACTTTATTTGTAACAAATACTATATTAAACTATATAATAAAGACAAAGGACATCAAATGACATGTGTGAAGTTTGCAATGAACTAACCACATGACACAACAAAGGATAATATAAAAAATTCATTATATTAAATAGTTGCATAGGCATTAGACGAAATACAACGTGAAAGTTATATCTCATATGAAGAATAAAAACTAATTAGAGACGTGATATAATTATTAGAATTTTTCATATTTTATCATATTTTATGAGATTTGTTTTTTTTTTTTAATTTATTAAAAAAATTTGCAACAAAAACTATATATAACTCCAAAAGCAAATCGAAGGACTTGCAAGCAGATTTTGTTCCCACATGGGGAGGAGAACATCTTTTGTTTCAAACTAAGAGCCAAAAACGAGACATGATGTTTAAAGTTTATGTATTTTTTGCTAAATATTCTTTATTTTTTATTTTAAATATTCAAGGTTAAAATATATATCTAATCATTCCTTTTCTTTTTTATTGAGTTTTGTCAATTTAGTTTTAATATTATTATTTTCAATCAGTTTTCAATTCTAATCAATTTAATCCTTTTTATTATCACCATTTAAATAATTACGACAATGAACATTGTTTGTTACATGTAATTTTGTTGTTTTTTTTTTTAATTTTTCTTATTTTTGAAAAAAATCTTCATGTGTCAATTCATAAACTTGTCACATGTCAGAGTTAATATTTTATATCTAATTTTGTTTTATATTGTTATTTTAATTCAATTTAGTTTCATTTTTTTTAAATGTAACAATTTTTTCTCTCTCTAAATTAAGATCAAATTTAATTTTTATATAAATATTATAATAATGTTTTTATTAAAATTCACATTTTTAATAAATATTTTGGTTTATGATTATAATTAGTTTAAAATTATATAATCACATAGAGTAATAGTGTTACTCTCCACTTTTTTACCTCATCCTTAAAATTTTCATTTTAATTTGAAAATGTAAATTGAGACCAAATTATTATTTTTTTACCAGATTTTGAAATACGATTAACGAAATCTAGTTAAGTGTCATATTTTGTTTGTTTATTAGATTTCAAAATTCGATTATGTGAATTTTCAAATTTGTTAACTGGATCTCATAATCTGATGGAGCCCTAAACTGGATTTGAGAATCTAATGTGTACACCCCATATTACATATGTAATCATTTATTTATTTCATATATATTTTATACGGGTAAAATGGGAACTGCAGCAGAAGTTGGAGGTGCTGAAAGAAAAGAATGGGGTGCAGGAAAAAACCTCCATTTCAAGATAGAAATATATATACCCGATGTGGACTTCCACAATAAGTATTGCTAAACTTCCACACAAATGTCATCCACACACGTCATTTTTCTCAATTAAGATATTTTTCCTAGTCCATTTTTAAGATTAAGTTAAGCATATAAATCATTTTTAAAATAGAGATAATTTTTTTGCTAGCGAAATTTATTAGGGTTATTGTGTCATATGTTAGGCTCATATGTAATTTTATATTTATCTTATAAGATTCATGATATACATGTTGTTATGGACTATGAAAATATCTTACACTTTTAGCTGAAGTTTTAAGTTAATTATGAAAAGTGTATTTGGATTTCACCAAAACAACGTTTCAGTGTGTTTCAAATCTAGATAAAAAAAAAAGATTTACTCTAAACTTTGATTAACTTAAAACAAATGAGTTTTTCTTCAATTTCAATTGAGTTTAGTTTGGTTTAATTTTCTTTTTAAATTTCAAACACACATTTAAATCATCCAGGTAAACTAAAATACAACTATTAAAGAAGCAATATCAATTGTTTAGAGCTTTAATATAGGGTATGCCTCCATTTTGGATTAAGTTTTTTTTTTTCAAATAGCAAATTACATAAAAATGAATCAATCTTGATTTGACCCTATTTAATTCACAACTTAAATTAGTTTGGACCAGAAATTGAGGGTCAGTTCGTTTTAAAAAAATAATAACTTTTAGTAATAATATTATTCTATTAAAAATATATTTATATTATAATTTATTTATTATATTTAAAATTTAAAATTAAATTTATTTACCTACTAATTTTTTTAAAATAATTATTTTCAAAATTATATTTTAATTACTTTTATTTTTTAAAATTAAATAAAAAATTATTGGTTAATCCCATATAAAATCAAATTAAACTATTTTTTTTAGTTTAAAAATAGATCAGCCACAATTTATTTGATAGGTCTATTATGTTAGAATAGTTTTTTTTTCAAACGGTCAATTATCCTTATTAAATAATTCATGATCTAGTTTATCCTAGTAAATGTGGAAAATTCATATACATATAGGATTAATTGGATAAATAGTTAAGTAGGTAGGAAAGGGAAAGGAGAAGAAACGAGGAAGTAGAAATATGAAAACAAATATTATTTCTTATTATTTTCGCAAAAGAGTGTGGAGAAATGGTCAAAGAAAAATATCCTCAAGACTTTTTGATAACATTACCAAAATATAATTCGTTATTGACTCAAGCAGCGATAAATATATCTTTTTGAGCTTAAAAAAATAAAATTTTAAAAAAGAAAAATCAGTCAACACAAATAATGTATTTTTAAAGTTATTATAAAAACATTTTATTAGGAACCAATGTTAGTGATCAAAATAAATTATAATTGGTCACTAAATTGATTTTTAAAATTAATTACTATAAGGCTCATTAATTTTGGCTTACTAATTTTCTGTCCTAAAGTTAAGGGCTGCCCTCTTGTGTTTGGGCCTAGGGTTGGCCCAAGTGATAAAACCCCTTTCAGGATGCCCTAACCCTCACTTTGCAATCTTGCAGAAAATTCAGCAGTCGTCACTCTCCTTTCCCCTCACGGAACGCTCTGCTAGGGTTTGCCTAAGGTCCTCTTCGAGCTAGCTCAAACCCAGTTCCCACTCCGCGTAAGTGCCCCTTCTAGCTTGTATGTATTGTTTTCCTTGGCACTATGTCCAGTTAGGGCTTCGTAATAAATTTCCCTTGGTTCTATTCCTCCACTGTTTCCAACTCTTTAGCCGTTCTCGGGACAACAGTACTAGCTATCGTGCTGCCAAGACTTCCGTTAACCCTTCCTCTAGGTACGAGAAGTTAGGGTTTCCAATTCTGTGTTGTTTTGACTTGTTTGTGGGTTGATTACTAATTGTATGGTTAAATTCTTCGTTTTGATGCGTGAAAGTACTCTGTATGGTTGGTTGGTCTGTAAAGCATGGTTGTTGCAGGTGAAACAGTGGCGAGACCTGTTAATCTCGCCCAAACGAGCCAGTCTCGCCTAGGCGAGATAAACAGGGGTTCGCCAAAAACCCCTTTACGCGAGAGGTCGCCCAGGCGACCCGCTAAAATTTTGAGCGAGCGAACATCTCGCCCAGGCGAGAGGGGTCTCGCCTAAGCGAGATCCCGCGTTGTTCTCTTGATGTTCTTTTCGAGCCCTCGCCTAGGCGAAGGGGGCTCGCCTGAGCGAGACTATCTCGCCTGAGCGAGGCCCTCCAGCTTGAGCGAGGTGCTGGGCGAGACAGTGCAATGTGGGATGGTTTTCTTAGTTTTGTATGGATAATGCTGGCTTGGTTTTGAGTATTGTGCTAAAGGTTTGATGTGAATGAATATGATGTGTGCCATGGGTTGTGTGGAGTTGATCCCAGACCGCGCTTTTATGTTATCTTTATCGTGACATTCCTTTAATTTCACATACTTAATTAAATGGGGTGTTACAATTACTATGATTTTGGCTACCAAAAGAAATTGGTCATTAAAAATTAATTACTTAAGTTTTAATTATCAAAATAATTTAATTTCTAAATTAGTCTCTAATTAATTAATGATCAATTATAATTTTTTTATTTATAATAGTGACTATTTTAATAATCAATATTTTTTTAAACTTTTAAATTGGTTATTATAATGACTAACAACTTTTATTCAATATAATTTATTATGGATGAAGATTTTTTTTAGTGAGGATAAATTATACTTCCGATATTTTTAAAATGGAAAAAGTTGTAAAATGGAAAAACTATGACAAACAATGTAGTTTGAAGGATAAATATGACCAATATTTCATCGTATATTCGAAAAATGAAAAATATCATTCATCGAAATCGACACGAAACAGTACACAATTAACGTCATATCATAGTTTAACAGCTCAAATTACATAATAAAAAAACCTTAACCAGTCAAATAAAAATCTAAAGACTAAAAACAGAATAAAATGGATTAGAAACTAAATTTATTTGATGAAATAACTTTAATTCGTGCTTTGAATATTTGTTTTAATTAAACTGCATTTTCGCATGAAAATTTGGAGTTAACCACGTAATTGGAATCAGTCATATCGAATATGATAAATATTCAATTAAGCAACCAAGAATAATCCGCGTAAGAAAACGCAACACGCTAACACTAACGCGTATAATTTAAAATAAAAAATAACGACTTTTTTTCTTTTTTCTTTTTGTAAATTTAAATTAATTTACTCATAGATTGAGAATAAAATTTTAAAAATAAGACGGAATTCTTCAACTTAGCGAACTATACCATTATCTTAATATTTAATTTCTTGCTTGGCCTGAAATTTGGACACTTAGCTTCGAGTTTATTTATAACAAATGTCTCCGTATGCATTAATCACGCTCTACAAGTGTTAAATATACTTAATATTTCATGATGTTTTACATAATTAAAAAAAACAAATAGAATTTTTTTTAACGAGAATAGTCTAAATCCTAAACTTGCAATCGGTTATTTAACTTAAAAAACATTTTTTAATTTTTATTTCTCCGTTTCTTGTGTATTTTGTCTTTCTTTTAAATCAAACTCTTCTGCTTTTTTATTTTTATTTTCACATTAAACATGTGATAAAAATACTGTTCATAAAACTTTGACAACATTTCTGTTTTAAGTTCACTTTTCTAATTCGGGTTAGATTATTCGTTTTCTGTGGCGCGGAGCCTCTACAACTCTTAGATTTTTGTAAGACTTAAGAACCCTTTTTGAAAGTTATATTCATTTTTTTTGTAATAACTATTAAGAAAAATTATATCCATATGGTAACTATTTCACATTGTTTTAGATTACATAAACTTTAGTGGTGATATTTGAAAATAAATATTACAAATTGTATATAATATTGATAATGAAATGATGCTTAAGATATAATTATTATGAAATGTAATTTTTAGAACATGACAAATTAAAAATTACCGTAAATACCCATGATATCATTGAATCAAAGTCACTGCAGTAAAAAAAAACATAGAGTCGACATTCAACAAAAAAATCTACAACCAACAAATTCGATGAAGAAAACGACAACTTTTATTTTCTTGATAAAAGAAAAAGACAAGTTTTTTTTTGGCGAAGAAAAAAAAAACAATTTTAGGAGTTAATTTTTTGTGTATTTAATTATGAAGAGTACATGTCACGTGACATTGAATAATGAATAATTTTGAAAAATTACTGGAAATGATGTATATTTTACTTAGAAAAGAAAAAGCAAGCATATCCAACTTCTATGCTAGATCCTCATCATCATCATCATCAATCATGGTGCCTTCTATATAAGAAACTTTGACAACTTATGTTCATTCAAAATTCGAAAACAACACTTTAGCTTTGGAGACAATAATTACATAAATTTCTTATTACCTGTTTGTTTGAGTGTGATCCTTATACATGGCATACCCAAACCCTCATTATCCACCGCAACCCACCACCTCCGCTCCGATGCCGGCGTTGCCGACCACCGTGATCGGGCCGCAGTTCTGCGCTCCGTACCCGGTGGATCTGGCGGTGGTGATGAAGGTGATGACCCTCGCCGACAACTTCGTGGTCACCGACGTCAACGGCAACGTGGTCTTCAAAGTCAAGGGGTCTCTCATGACCCTCCGTGACCGCCGCGTCCTCATCGACGCCGCCGGCCAGCCCATCGTCACCCTCCGCCGCAAGGTTTTTCATTCTTCCTTCCTCCTTCCACCCAACACATCACATGTTCGTTTCAATTATTAGGTTAATTAAAGTTTATACTTTTACTTAGTGAAAGCTAATCACGCATACCCTACTTGAATTAACTAAACACTCTGAGATTAGTAGTTTCTAAAAAGAAACACAGTACATCTCATTTAATATATTTTATGTTGTTTAAGTGGGTTTATCTAATTGTAAAAATTGGTGAAAATTTGTGTGTTGTTGATGCAGATGATGACAGCACATGATCGGTGGCAAGCTTTCAGAGGGGAAAGCACAGAAGCCAAAGATCTTATATTTTCTGTGAAGCGATCGTCCTTTATTCAGTTTAAGAGCAAATTGGATGTGTTTTTGGCGAATAACACCAGAGAAGATGTTTGTGACTTTAAGGTCAAAGGTAGCTGGCTTGAACGATCTTGCGTTGTTTATGCTGGTGAAACTAACAACATCGTTGCCCAGGTAAAACTTTTCTCATTAAATATCCAAAACCATTTTCCTTTTTTTTTTCTCAGTTATTATTGGTTTTAATTTACTTTTTTGAGTGGCTTGTGTTTAAATATGCTTTTCCACTCGATTTTGAGATATATTTGTTTTTCATCTCTCAAGTTTAAAATTTACTTTTTTTATAGAAAACTCATTTTTCAAAGCTGTATTCAAACATTAGAGAGTCAATGGTAAACAGAGTTAGATCTGAATTAACTAGTTGCACATAAATTATTATTTGTTTTGAATATTATTTAATCATGATTATTGGTAACTGAAAATATTTTGTTGGAATGGTATTACAGATGCATAAAAAGCACACAGTTCAGAGTATTTTGATTGGAAAAGACCATTTCATGGTGACGATTTATCCGAACATTGATTATGCGTTCATAGTGGCCTTAGTCGTGATTCTTGACGAGATCAACGACGATGCAGCAGGAAGATAAAAAATGGTGAAAGCCTGTTTTGTAATTTTTATTTTGGATTTCTTATATGGAGCAGTATCATTCATTATCATGAAACAGTCCTTAAATAATAGATTTCAGTTTCTTCGAAAATTCCAATTGATAGACTGGTTAAGTTCATCGTCCCTGGCCAAGACAAAATTCGTAATTTGTAGGAATTATGACTTTCAGACACGACATTTTGTTTTCTTTTTTCTAACAAATCCTTATTTTTGTAATTCGTGAACTAGTTTACATAAAATTAGAAACACCAAATCATTGCAAAAAAAGAGAAAATAAAAATAACAAATAAAAGGATAATTAAGCATAAAAAATTTATTATCACTTACTTAGCATGTTAATGAATTATAATCTATATATATGAACACGATGAATAAGTTTTTCTTACTCACATAAATTGTGGAAAGAATTCAAAATATTAGAATTCGATCGTAATTATGTCATAACTCTCTTACATCAGATCAAACGCTATATATTTTACTACTTTATATAACATATTAATATACACCTCTTATATAACAAACTCTTCTAAAATGTATCACTCAACAATTTTTATTTTTGACTTGGATAATCATATTTTTTAAAAGAGTTTGTAAATTTCTTTTTGGTATGTTAAGTTGAAATTTTTTACAATTTTCTTCTTATAAAAACTTCATGCTGAATTGAAAAAATTTACAATTTTAAAATATTTTTGAATATTTATATATGTAAATCTTGAAATATTAAACCAAGTTAAAAGATATTATTTCTTATAATTAAACGCTTGTTTGACCTTATCCATAATTATCTCAAACACTAGTGTAAATATGCTAAAACTATCTTAGTTAATGAAAAAAAAAAAAAAAAAAAAACTCACAAATATGTCAAAACTTACTCGTTTTCTCTCGCGGTGAGAAAGAGGATAAACATTACCTTTTGTTTGAAGAGTGATGTGACACATTATGGTAACAACAAGATTTCAATGATAGTCTCTTGGAGATGTGAAGGATACTTTCTAATTCACCTAGTTCCACATTGTAGTATAGGTATAGGATTATGTTGTGGCTACTTTATACACTATTTGATTGTCAAAAAGAGAATTTTATGGTATTGCAGGTTCTAACTCAGTTTGTGCTAGAATGTAATAAAAAGATTCCATTGGAATAAAGGTTGGTAAAGTAAGATTAAAGGAAGTAGTATCGGTAATGATTTCAATTGATATCATAAGATATTTGTCGATGAACATTTTAATGAACAATTTATTTTTTTATCATAGGATTGATTTTGAAATAAATTCACTTTAGTGAAGAATTTAATTTTTTATTATAGGATTGATTTTGAAATAAATTCTTTTTTTAGTGTATGAAGGTTTGAGATGGAAGATGAAATAGTATTTTTATTGTTTCTTATGGATTCAAGGTTTAAAGTTTAATTTAGCTAAATGAAATCTATCCATGAACAAATTATCCACCTATATAAAAAAATTATTTAGCATCAAATTGGTGAGTATATTATAAAAAAGGAAAATGATATATTAACAACCGTTTTCTAACAACTTCTCTCATTACATGAAGTGACAATGATTTTTTATTTTTTAATTTTTTTTTCACACTTCCACGTTGGATGCTTGAGTACGAGAGAGAAAGGGAGGTTGATGGAGTGACAGAAATGAGAGAAGCAAGGAGAGAGAGAGAGGATGAGAGCGAGAGAGAAAGGGAGGTTGATTCGGGAGAGGAGTGGGTGAAGGGCAAGGAGAGAGACAGGAGTGGAAGTCGTGAGAGAAGTGGAGAGCAGTTTATTCTTTCTCCATCCCCAAGTTTGTTCTTCCTCCTTCCCCAAAGTTTTTTCTTCCTCCATCTCCGAAGTGTCTTCTTCGTCCATCCCCCTAAGTTTCTTCTTCCTCAATTCCCCAAGTTTGTTGTTCCTCCGTTTTCTAAGTTATTTTTTGATGGGGTTCGTCATTTCCCCATTGGTGGAGCAGAAAAAGTATTGGGTTTACCCACTACAACAAATTCTTGGTTTAGGGTTTAGGTTTGCGAAAATGAGGCATTTTTGTTTCCCTTTTTAGAGAATATTTGATAAAGTGTGATTTTTTTTTTTGTAACAGTGTTGTTCAAGAGCACAAGCGGAAGGTCAGTTGTAGAAAATAAGGTTTAGGGTTGGTGTTTTCAGTTTATGTGCAAATCAGTGGGTTCGTAAATGCAAACCTACATTTTTCTGCATTACATTTTTTCCCTCACCCTCATTAAAGTAGTAGCCATTAATTTTTTACAATTTAACATGCGTGGTTCATGGTTGAGGTAGAATGTAATAAGGTGAACCCATTTTAAGAAAGGTAGTGTCATTCGTGATCCCAAATTTAAGTGCAAACTAAGGTGTGCAGTTTGCTAACCTACGTTAAATTATTTGAAAAAAATCCTTTCCATTCTTCACTTGACTTATAAGTATCCCGTTGGTGGCGTGAGTAATTTATACACTTTATTAATAAAGTTAACTCACACCAAGTACTAAGGAATTATATTTATAAATTTTGCAGATTGTGCCATACGTATTGCATAATAAAAACTTCCAGTTTAAGTGCAAAGACATGTTATCGTAAGTGCGAACCTGCACTTTTCTGCATTACATTAGTTTCCCTCACCCTCATGAAAGTAGTAGCCCTTAAGTTTTGAGAATTTAACATGTTTGCTTTGTGGATGAGGTGGGTTAGTATAAAGTGAACCCATTTCAATAGATGGTTGTGTCACTCCTTATCCTGGACTTAAGTGCAAACCAAGGTGTGTAGTTCTGCTAACCTACGTTAAATGATTTGAACAAAATCTTTCTCATTCTTCACTTGGCTTATAAGTATCTCGTTGGTGGCGTGAGTAATTTATACACTTCATTAATAAAGTTAACTCACACCAAGTACTAAGGAATTATATTTATAAATTTTGCAGATTGTGCCATACGATTGCAGAATAAAAACTTTCAGTTTAAGTGCAAAGTCGTGTTATTGTAAGTGCGAACCTGCACTTTTTTGCATTACTAATGAGTCATTATTTTCTTCCATTTCACTAGCCTTTGTGTACCCATTTGACAGTTGTTCAGTGCTTAATTGTTCATCTTTATAGTGTTTTTCATCTGTTGGGCTTTATTGGGTCACAGTTCCAAATTTGGACTAATTTCACATTATTTGGCCTAATTTTCGTTTTTAATTATTTTTAGATATTTGGGTGAAGCAAATTTTGGAGCTTGGACATTAATATTCAGTTGAAGAGAGTCGCCACATCGTTGCCACATCATTTCCACGTCATCAGAGTGAATGGGCCAACATTTTAGGCCCAGAGTGGCATTTTTGTAATTCTGAGTGGCAGAGTGGCAATTTTGTAAATAATGAGTGGCAGAGTGATGGGACCACGAAAATTAGGTCTGAATGCATGCAAGGAGCCGCCCATCTTCATCTTCTACCTTGTTCCAAACTCCATTTTCGCTCTCCAAGCTTCCATGGAGGTGCTCCTTGCGGTTTTTTTCATGTTTTTGGCTCATTTTCATCGTTTTTATGCACATTTGATAGCACCCATTGAGGGTTTTACGTTTTGAATTCGTTTTCTTGCTTGGGCAGTTCGTTTTGTGGGTTTTATAGATTTGGAACAACACCCATTAATGGGGTTTTTGTATTTATATATGATAGCACCGTTTTGCATTCCATTGAAGCTTTGAAATCTCTCTTTTTGCTCTTTTCAATTTTTGATGTTCTGGTTCAGATTTGAAGTGCTTGATTCTTCTATTTTAATGTCTAGCTAACCCTATTGCATTGATTCCTTGACGAAATTGAAATGAAACCATGAGATTGTTGGTCATTTTTGGGATTCCATTCGAAATTGCCTCTGTTTCAGGTTGTGTTTAGATGATAAACACGTATTTGAT
>Ga0214545_1001101_pt1 | contig 48825 bp, 31 predicted proteins | sample CNSS4metaG_FD_160064 | JGI IMG/M metagenome (GOLD analysis project Ga0214545, IMG submission 160064) | Root nodule microbial communities from cowpea collected in UCLA plant growth center, Los Angeles, California, USA - CNSS4 | ecosystem: Host-associated > Plants > Roots > Nodule | place: USA... | reverse complement strand
TCAAATGGTAAGAATCAATTTTAATTAAGATTAATTTTGTGCTCTAATTTGTTATTGATGATGATTGATTTTGTGCTCTGATTTGCTGCGATTTGATACTCATAATTTGCTATTATCATGACCAATTCCTTCCTTATGTTGTTCGTTACAATTAAGGTTGAGATTGCATTGATATTGCAAGTTGTGAATATAAATACGCACTCTGTCATACCGAAAAAAAGGAGGATTTTCTACACTACTCTAATTCTTTCCCATCACCACTCCCACATACACACCTCTTTTTTATCTCTCTTTCAAACAAAAAAAAAACATATTGAAGGAGGTAGAAACAAAAAAGAAGAAAACATTCTCTACACTCTCTTTCTCTTATTACCACCCACATAGACACCTTTCATCTTTATCTCTATTAGGAAAACAAACACAAAAATATTACAAAAGGAAGCAAAAAAAAAAGGAAAAGAGAGAAGGTGAGGAGATATTGAATATTTTTTAAGGTACGTCACTCCCAATTCTTTCATCTTTAGATTTAATTTTTTTCAATTTTCATTCTTTTATTTTAATCATAAAAAACATTTTTTTCCCCTTTCTTCATTGTTTGCCCGACCATTCGCGTCGCATGACATCCAATTTAGACTTTTGTTTTTTCTAAAAATATATGCAGATGATCTAAAAATAAAAAATAACTTTCTTTGTTTACTCTTTTATATCTATTTGATTGCTCACGTCGCAATGACATCCACAACTACTTTAAGATAACTTTAAAAAAAATATTAAAAATTTATAAATGATTAAAAAAATAAAAATAAAAAGATTAGAAAAAAAGAATTTATTTCAAGTGTCTATCCGGCCGCTCGCGTCGCGTGACACCAATTTCAAAATAATACTAAAATTTAAATTAAAAGGTTTTCAAAATTATAAAACAAATTAAATTATTTTCCAAATAGTTTTTCATAAAGAACTACGTAACCCTGATTCTCCATTCACATGGAGGTACGTAGGAGCGAGGATTAATCCTCGTCGGGCCCAAAAAATAAAAATAAAAATAGTTTTGTTGTTTTTTGTACTTTCTTTTATTAATATTTTTTGGGAAAAATAAATATTTTGAAAAACGACACAACACTTGCACATTTAATTAAATGTACCGTCTTAGAACGGGCGTTGTGGGATGCTAATACCTTCCCCAACGACTCCAAAACCTCTTTTTACAAATTTTATTTTTTGGTTCGTCGTACCGTCGTGATTTCGGTTGCGACAGATGGCGACTCCACTGGGGAAGCTAGAGAGTCAGACCATTTATTTGGATGTGCAAAATTGATGTTGTTTTTCTTCATATTTTTTCTTTCTCATTTTTTTTGGTATGTGTTTTTTTATTTTTCTTTTATATTTAGAATAGTTGTATGTGTATATTCTTCTTTATTTTTGTATTTGGAATAATTGTCAGGTGTGGGTTTAGGTATACATTGTGTTCTCCCTTCACACACACATTTTATTCATTACATGAGTGAGGCCCTATACCCGGGTCTGGGTTGCTTAGAATTAGAGGGGATTGTGTAGCAGTGTCACAATGGATGTACTTCCCAAGTGGTCATTGTGAGAACCCCAGCTAGAGTTTGTTTGCTTCATTAGTACTCCCACTTCTTGTTGTTTACCAACTGTCGTGGGAAATGCCATGAAGTGGGCCATAACTCTAGTGACCTTGATATTTAGGTATTAGGGAACTATCCTTGTGAGCACATATACTTTCCTTAGAACTTTAAGCATCAAAACCATGTTAAATAAAGGCACTAAAGGGAGACTATTGGCATCCTTTACCCTCACCTTTCCTTGTATATAATAATAAATGCATCACAATCACACCATTATTAGCCATAAACATACATACATTTCATTAGCATATCATGTGAATAAGTGCTCTGTGAGGCACAACAAACATGCATTGCATGCAATTTTATGGTCATTCATGATATGTTATCCAACAATTCAAACACATAGCATGCATCAGCATAAATTTTGAAAAATAAAGAAAAAAAATTGTACTAGAATAAATTCATATTGTTTCCCATTTTGCTTGTCAATGATTTCTTGGAATATTTCTTATAAAAAATTAGTAAATAATAAAACATTCTTTGGTCAAATCAGTGGATTTAATAAAGAAATAAAATTTTTGTTTGTTATCATTTCTTTTGAAATACCCATCTAATCTTGCATGCATGAAATTGTTCAAATCTATTTTCCTTTCCATCTCTCTTCCACCATAAACCTTGTTTTCATTTCCATGGAGGATCATCATAAAGGGGACACATACCTTAAAATGATTTCAAGAAACTCTCTGAACAAAAAAAAAAAGAAGAAAAGAAGAAAAGTTCGCTAGACTAACAACTTTAAAGGATAGTCTAGGCAAAAAATAAGGCAAAAAAAAGTGATAAAAAAGAACAAAATAATGGACATTCTGTTACATGAACTAAATTATTTTCCTCTGAATTAAAGTTTTTGTTGAGAAAAACAACCATGATTTGAAATGATGTGTGGCCATGTTTCTTTATCAAAAAAATAAAATAAAATAAAAGTAATTATCCTTTACTACCCAATTTGAGCCTTCCAAAAAAATTTCTTTAAAATTACCTTAAACAAGGATCACCCTTCCACTGAGGGTTGACATAATGTTTGCATTTGTTTCATCCGACTAGTAGTTCACCAATACAAAAATATTAAAATAAAAAGAAAAAAGAAAAAGAAAGAAATGATATGGTTATATAGAAAAAAAAAACAAAAAGTTTGAAGAATGAGAATAAAAGGTCAAAATATAGAGAGAAAAAAAGGTGAACAAGAAGAAGTCAAACAAATTCTGAATGAAACATTATTCAAAGATCCTTGTTGAAACAATCCTCACATCACTTGTTTGGGCCTTTACTATCATTTACTTCCATACCACTAGCCTTGGCCATAATACAAGCCTAATAAAGTCCACACAGATCAAAGATTGGTTGTTATCTTTCGAAGGTTTTAATTTAGAGGAAAATTTTGATTTGCTAACAGGTTTGTTCTAAAAAAATATAAAAAAAAAGATTGAAAAAGTGTGTTCAGAGATTTGCTTTTAAACACTGGGGCAGATTATTTTTGGGTTACATATTTTCAAAGCTTCAGTAAGACAATTAAGCTAAATTTGGATTGTCCACTTTCAATTCATTCTTCATGAAACTCCATCTTTGCTCCTATAGTATCCTCCGCTCTAAACCTAAACCTTGACCAACCTTAACATAATCTATCTTTATCAATCCCAAACCCAGACTGGGGTAGTCACTTTGTTAGTATTTCATATATTCCCATCATTCATTTTAAATTGGGGCATTTATTTACATTGAAGACTGTGACCACATTAGGGGCAACTTGTGAAGACCCTGTCTTTTTTTAATCTCCTCATTAGGGAAAATTCAAACATGCTTTTGCATCCTAAGACCATCCTTGGCTCTCACACCAGGGGAAATTTTTTTTAAATCCCCATCATTTTCTTCATATCATCAATAACTGGGGAAAGCCCAAACATATTTTGTGCCCTGAGACCAATTCAAATTGGGGCAACTCTCTAGTTAATCTTCATCACCTCATCCAAAGCTTTTCAAGCCATTGGCAATTTCATGTATGTAATTCAAGTAGTGTTTCAAAGAAATGATTAAAAAAGTGTTTGTTAGTAAATTGATTAGACCAAAGAAATAATTTTAAAAAAAAGTAAAAAAAAAATCAAAGTAGAATGATTCCATGAATTCAAAATAACAATGAAATGGGAATCAATTCGAATTTGTTTTCAAAAAACTGCAAAAGAAAAATTCATACACCATACCAAGTCATGCATACATGAGTAATTCATCTTTTTGAATAAAGCAAATTTCACCCATGCATCCACGCATCCATGCATGCATCATCATCTAAGTTTAAAAAGAAAATCATAGCATGTCATACATCATCAATGATTCATAACGTGTGCATATGCATAACTCCTCAAACATTTCTTAGATTTATGAAAAAATGAAAAAATGAAAAAAAAAAAAGCAAATTCCACTCATGCATTCATGCATCCATGCAAGCATATCATATAGTTCAAAAAGAAAATCATAACATTTCATGCATCATCAAATCATTCATTAAACTCCACAAAATCATTGAAAATCATTTTAAAAAAAGAAAAAAGTGAGAAACGATATTTTTTGTTTAAGTCTCAAAAACGTTAGGCATTCACTTGGTATTTGTCGACACTTCAAAAGCAAAATTCAGGTTTTCCTTTTTTACATCAAGACCCTCTGCGAAGCAATGATCATTGATTCCTTATGTCACATCGAGGCCCTCTGCGAGGCAATGGTCATCGATCTCTTTACATCAAGACCCTCTACAAAGCAATGGTAATTGATTTCTTATGTCACATCGAGGCCCTCTGCGAGGCAATGGTCATCGATCTCTTTACATCAAGACCCTCTGCAAAGCAATGGTCATTGATTTTTTATGTCACATCGAGGCCCTCTGCGAGGCAATGGTCATCAATCTTTTTACATCAAGACCCTCTGCAAAGTAATGGTCATTGATTTCTTATGTCACATTGAGGCCCTTTGCGAGGCAATGGTCATCGATTCCTTTACATCAAGACCCTCTGCGAGGCAATGGTCATTGATTTCTTTGTTAGATCGTGACCCTGTACGCGGTAATGGTCACTAAATCTTTTGGATATAGACCCTCTCCTCGAGATTGGTCTAATCTTTTCTCAAAAAGTCAAAAAAAAAAGAAAAATTTTTGATCGGAACCCTCTACATGGTAATGGTCGCCGAATCCTTTGGATCTAGACCTTCTCCTCGGGATTGGTCTAATTTGGTTTTTTCAATAAATAAAAAAAAACAACAAAAAGAATTAGTGTGTCAAATCGAGACCCTCTACTTGGTATGGTCGAGTTTATCTTCAAATTTATCTTCTTTTGAAACCCGAACGAAATTAGTGTTTTAATCTTTACTTATCTTTTATTACGATAAAATGAAAAAGTCAAATTTTCATATTATCAATAAAATCTAAGTAAAGAGGGACAGCTGTCAACACCCAATTTCGTCTGGGTGAATAGATTTATTTTCAAAAAATAAAAATAAAAGTAAAAAGTAAGGTGAAACAAAATTTTCTTTAAATATTTTCAAACTTTATTTTTAGAAAAAAAAAGAAAAAAAGAAAAAAAGAGAGAAAAAAAGAAAAAAAAGGAGGAAGAGCCGAATTTGTTATTAATTTTCATGATCCCAATAACTCAAATGGTAAGAATCAATTTTAATTAAGATTAATTTTGTGCTCTAATTTGTTATTGATGATGATTGATTTTGTGCTCTGATTTGCTGCGATTTGATACTCATAATTTGCTATTATCATGACCAATTCCTTCCTTATGTTGTTCGTTACAATTAAGGTTGAGATTGCATTGATATTGCAAGTTGTGAATATAAATACGCACTCTGTCATACCGAAAAAAAGGAGGATTTTCTACACTACTCTAATTCTTTCCCATCACCACTCCCACATACACACCTCTTTTTTATCTCTCTTTCAAACAAAAAAAAAACATATTGAAGGAGGTAGAAACAAAAAAGAAGAAAACATTCTCTACACTCTCTTTCTCTTATTACCACCCACATAGACACCTTTCATCTTTATCTCTATTAGGAAAACAAACACAAAAATATTACAAAAGGAAGCAAAAAAAAAAGGAAAAGAGAGAAGGTGAGGAGATATTGAATATTTTTTAAGGTACGTCACTCCCAATTCTTTCATCTTTAGATTTAATTTTTTTCAATTTTCATTCTTTTATTTTAATCATAAAAAACATTTTTTTCCCCTTTCTTCATTGTTTGCCCGACCATTCGCGTCGCATGACATCCAATTTAGACTTTTGTTTTTTCTAAAAATATATGCAGATGATCTAAAAATAAAAAATAACTTTCTTTGTTTACTCTTTTATATCTATTTGATTGCTCACGTCGCAATGACATCCACAACTACTTTAAGATAACTTTAAAAAAAATATTAAAAATTTATAAATGATTAAAAAAATAAAAATAAAAAGATTAGAAAAAAAGAATTTATTTTAAGTGTTTATCCGGCCGCTCGCGTCGCGTGACACCAATTTTAAAATAATACTAAAATTTAAATTAAAAGGTTTTCAAAATTATAAAACAAATTAAATCATTTTCCAAATAGTTTTTTTCATAAAGAACTACGTAACCCTGATTCTCCATTCACATGGAGATACGTAGGAGCGAGGATTAATCCTCGTCGGGCCCAAAAAATCAAAAAATAATTTTGTTGTTTTTTGGACATTCTTTTATTAATATTTTTGGGAAAAATTAAATATTTTGAAAAAACCACATAACTTTTGCACATTTAATTAAAGGTACCGTCTTAGCACGGACGTTGTGGGGTGCTAATACCTTCCCCATGCGTAACCGACTCCCGGACCCAAAATCTGGTTTTTCGCAAACCTTGCTATTTTTTATGGTTTTTCATAGTTTCCTATAATAACTATGGTGGCGACTCCAAAACCTCTGTTTTACAAATTTTATTTTTTTGGTTTATCGTCCCGTCGCGATTTCGGTTGCGACAAATGCGAACGGCAACGACCTTCAACGGTGGTCGGCGTCATCGACCCAAGTAATGGCCTACCATGTCATGGAGGTGGTGTTCGGGTGGGCAGCAACGAGTGAGAGGGTTTGAGTGGTTGGGGGAGCTGTTTTGCTAATCAAGAGTGATTAGGGTTAGGTTAATTAGATTCTCATTTACTTGGGCCGACATCAAGTCTCGGATCCACTTTTTCCCCATGCACCCCCCATTTTCAGTCTCTGCACCTCTATTATTTGTGTTGGACTATCTTTGTTTTTTTTTTCTATGCACCCTTGATATTTGCTAATCCCGCACTTCTGCACACACCTCACATTACTTAGTTTTGTTTGTTTGATTTGGGCTTCCTTTTTCTTTTTCTTGTTGATGCACCCCTTACATTCCCATGTACACCACATATCTTATTTGTGGGTTGGGCCATGTATGTATTTCCTGCACCACGTTTTTACATGTTGCACCCCTATATTTTGATTTTCCATTTTTACCCCTACTTCTAATTGCATTCATTTTTCACACATTCAGTCCCTTTTATAAAAAATAGAAAAAATCTAAAAACAAAAAATGTTCTCTTTCACTTTATTGCTTCTGTCTGTTCGCCCGCACTGTGACACACTCATTTTCAAAAATACCAAAAATAGTTTTCTTTCTCTTTTAGTGCTTATCTGACCGCTCGCGTCGTGTGACACATATTTTCAAGTAATTCAAAAACACCAAAAAAAATACAAAATTTTCAAAATATAAAAATATCAATATTTTCAAGAAAAAAGTCTTTTAAAGAACTACGTAACCATGATTTCTCCTTTTGAATGAGAATAAATAGAACAAATGTCAATCCTTATCGGGCCCAAAAAATTTAAAAAAATATTTTTGTTTCTTTTTAGCATTTTTGTCTTGTTATTTTTGGGGAAAATTAAAATTTTTAAAATCACATTAACTTTGTATTTTTAATTAAAGGTACCGCCCTCGGGCGGTCGCTATAGGTGTTAACACCTTCCGTACGCATAACCGACTCCCGAATCCAAAATCTAGTTTTTCGTAGACTTGTTTTATTTTCATGGTTTTCCATAGTTTTCCATAATAACTATGGTGGCGAGTCTAAATCTCTTTTAAAAACCCGTTTTCTTGTCAGTTCGTCATCCCGTCACGATTCCGGTTGCGACACATCCATTTTTGCATGTTCTTCATCATCTTCCATGGATCCATTTGTTCATCTGAAGCCTCCTCCACAATAACATTAATCATCATGTTCCTTGTGGTCAACATGTTAATTTAGAAGTTCTCGTTCTGCCCCACAGTGGGCACCGAATGTTTTTATATGTAGGGTTGATCTATCATTTCCGAATGGATGGTCGTCCAAAACGCTGATTCCAAGTTGTTTCCTATTCGTCTACACTGATTGAAGGGTACCTGCCAAAGATCTTGTGATTCTAAAGTTATTTTGGGTTTGAATGTAGTGGTAATAAATGTGTAGTTAATGTTTAACCTACCACCTTACCTGGACCCTTATTTATACTTTTTCCTAATGGGCTTTTGATTAGATTCGGCCTAGTTGCGGCTGAAATCCCTCTAAACCTAATTACTAGCTTAATCAGGATTACTTGTTTGCCTTAAGCAATAAGTATAGCCATTCTATTTCTTTGATTAATAAAACAAGTTGGGTTTGGCTGACTAATTGTCTGGTCAACCAGCCTACTCTTTGATCAGACGGTCCATAGTGTACAAAACTAATTGTAGTTTGAAGTTCAAATAATAAAATTTAGTAGAGTTAAATATCATTAAATCTTAATATTTTTATATTAATTTAAATTAACTTGGTACTTGAGTCGCTCATTCATTGACACCCCACACCTAATTTTATTTTCCCTTTCTTGTACTACTTAGGTATCCCTACACCCTTATATTCTTCCTTTTTGCCTCCTATAGATTTTTTTGAAAGTTTGTAAAGAAGAAAGAACTATAGTCTCCCATCTTCGTCGACAATCATCATAATATATCACCTATTACCCAAAATTTTAGCCTTCTTCATTATATGTTGTTTTAATTTCCTATTTCTACTTAATATGAGATTGAGACTCATACTTAAATTCTTAATAATCACCTCCTCAAGTGTGAGTTCTTTATACATTGGTACACTCTTCCTCAAGGAGGAGCATTTCAACCTATAAGTATGCCAAATTTTATAATTACTTATTTCTCATACTTGTTAGAACCCTTTATGTGCCTTTCTGTCATGCATTTTATGTCCATTTCATGAAAAATTTAGATTTAAGTGTTTTATTTTTGGAAATAAAAGTGATTAGCCTTTTGGTTGAATTTTTGTAAAAAAATGGAAGTTTGAGGAAGATTGAAGGAAGCTTTCCATGACTCTCTTGCTCATCTAAAATTTCCCTCGCTTAGCGATAATCACCACTAGCTCACTTAGCGAGTCTCTCGATACTATTCATTTAGGGAATAGACACACTTTATTCTAACACAAAAAGCAACCTCTCGACAAGCAAGAGGTTAGGCTCGCCCAGCGAGAAGCTACCTTTTAGAAATGGTGTAAAAGTCAAGGTGGGAATGAAAAGGGGGGGGTTTAAAGAGGAAAATAGTCCAAATACCTAGAGAAGGGCATATGCGTGTGGAAAGCTCAAGAATTCATTCCACTTTTTTGCTCGGCTTTTATGCTACTCACATGTAGGAGTAGCTAAACTCCCCTACTAATTGATGTTAGATAGTGTATCTAAACTTGATGTAGTTTTCTCTTATGCAATATAAATTGCTTTCATTACTCTTTTGTTCTTTCCATATGCTTCATGTGCATGATTGATTATCTATGCTATTTTGAGTATCTAAACATTGGAAAATGCTTTGAAACATAGACAAGGGTAAAACAACTTAGAGTTTTGATTTTGGACATTCTAAAAACAATGCAAATTTTATATTAAAATAACCAAGAAATTAGTATTTTTCACATGGAAGTTTAGAACTTGTTTTTAAGGAATTAGAACTTGTAAGTTTGTGGTGTGAATGTTTGAGTTAAGTTATATTGTGTAGAATATTACATTGCATTGAGTTCATGAAATCCAACTGTAGTGAATCTTTGTCTTGATCAAGTATCATAACTTTGATTTAGTACATTTGTATGCTTTGAATTTATAATCATAACAATTGCAAAATTTTAATAGCAGTGTTTATATTATTAGTTTGAATTAGTAAAAATTCATAGTCAGCTTAAATAGATAAATCCCTTGGAAAACGATACTCAAACTTTCCAAATTAGTACTTACACTATTTGGTACACTTTTCAAATTGTTAACACTTGACTTTTCACCACGTACTTATCTAAGCTAAGAGCCTCCCTCAATTCTAACATTTACTTCTATCGTCGTTCATCTTAACTACATGTTTTCCTAAAATAGATGAAAAAAAGACTTTCAATATAAGGAATCAACAAATTTACGATTCTTCACTAACTCTCTGAGTCGACCATTAAGATGAGCCATCGATCTGATATCATTATTGAGTCTTTCACGATGGGACTTATTAAAGAGTCTCGGTAGTAATGAGTCATAAAGGAAATTTTAAGTTTCTCTTTAAAGAAATAATATGTCTGACAATATGCAAAGTCCACAAGGTCCCTTAGAGGTTTTAATGTGAATAACAGATCTTCCCACAATATTAAGAGATTGCCCATCTACAAGGTAAATCTTTGCAAACTTTCCTAAACTATTGTTAAATAGTAGTACTTATAAGGAATGTGTAGAGTGGAATGACACACTTGAGCCCATAATCCATGAGTCACCAGGTCTATCTAAAGTACAAATTATTGCATTTGTATTTTCATTAGTTATTGCATTTGTTGATTCACCATGAACTCTCTTTTCTTTCTTGTAGCCTTACAATGATTGGTAAGAGAATAACCCTTTTCTTTTTACATTTCCAACATGTATTATCATGATGGACTTTTATTTGTTTTCTCCTTCTAGATTTTGATTTGTCTCTACTTCGATTCTAGTCATTTTGGCTACTTCTTCCTCCATTTTCTATACTCAATGCTAACTAGAATTAGAATTGGAAGATTTTCCTAAACATCTCTTTTGAACATATTCGCTTAATATCAAGTCACGAATGTCATCACGCTTCAACTTGTTATTATTTGTAGAGCAACTACAACAACAATTGAACCACAACTATCTGGAAGAGATGGTAATAATAGAATTAACACTTTCACCTCATCATCAAAATTGATGTAAACTAATGTCAACTAGGTAAGAATGTTAAATTTTTAATATGATTAGTAACCAAATTACTTTTAACCATTTTGAGATTACCTGGCCTACATATCAAATATATTTTGTTGTTATAATTGACCTCTCGTACATATTTGACAATATGTTTGCATCAAATCAACGATTGTCTTTTCATTCATAAAATATTTGGCCAATGTCAACTGAATCACTCAAAGTGTCTACCAATCTAGCAACTTCCAAATTGATTGCTTCATGGCGTGTGACTTTTGCCTTATAAGGGCTGATACAACTTTTGATACAAATGGTCCTCCATTTAGATCTTCCAAAATTGAAAGTCTTTACTATTAAACTTCTCAATCTTCACCTTCCCTTCTTTTGATGCCATTGTCCTTACTACTTTCGAAGAATGTCCCGCTACTAATCTAAATAGAGCATTTCGTGAAGAATCTTGCAAAGAATAAGGGAATAAGCAAGATGATTCTTCATATATTTAGCGATTGTCAAAGTGTTATACATCTTGCTAAAAATTCAATCATTTAGATGCAAACACATTGAATTGAAGTATCTGATAAGTGATGGAGTTTTTTCGTTGTTGAAGATCTTAAGATTAGATCACCACACTACAAAAATAATGTATTTTAGCGATCAGTAGCGACTAATAATATGTAGTTGCAAAAATCCTAGTCGTAAAGCATTTAGAGACCAACTTTCATTTAGTCAATGTTCAACAACTGAAATGAAAATCATTAATTAGTTACTAAGAATTTGGTCTCAATCAAGTATAAGAGACTAATTTAATGATTGAAGAACGTTGGTAATTATGGTTGATAATTCGGTCACAAAATTGGAAATGTTTACTATAATGGGTTCAATAACATAAAAGTTTTATATTGCCAGTGATTTCAAAATTTATCACTGGCTAATTTTTTGTACAAGATTTTTACGTGCTTATAAATAATATTTTCACATATTTGTAAATAATTTTCTAACATTCTTATTAATGCTAAAATTTTAATCATTCTAGATATATTTAGTCAATTTAAATATACAATATATAATATAATAATAGTCAACTCATTAAGTTAATGATGCTTATAAATGGTAATCAACTGATAGTTGACGAAGAACATTACAATAGATAAGTTAAGACTTTGTATTTTCTCAAATAGCCTTCCACAATAAATAAATGATGAAGACACTACATTAGGTTAAGTGATGATGTAAAACAATCTTTAAATATTAGAGAATTTTTGGATTGTTAGTTGTTTTGGATGCAGGGGCCTAATGTCTACTTGAACAATTTTGTCTAGTCTTCAAATCTTCGCTTTGTCCATTCGGTTTAGTTGTCGTTCATTTGATTCTCCTGCCTACACTTACTAGAAAATTCTAAAACATTTTATGGTGTTCTTATGCTAAATAAAGATTTCATCTTTTATATTTGAAAATTGGTTAAAATTTTGCAAAGAACGCATTGAGCTTGGAGTTCTAAATTTTAATACATTTTATATCATTTATTAACATTTTTTTTCTTTTACTATTCTTTACTTTTTTTTTACATTTTTGCCTTTTTGTTGACCTATTAATACTTGTTAAAAAATTCTGAAACATTTTGTAACGTGTTCTTATGGTAAATAATGATATTTGAAATGTTTACATTCTAAATTTTTCATATTTAATATATGAAAATTACTCAAAATTTTGCGACAAATATGTTTCTCAGTTGAGATTATAAAATTTCAAAACTTTCATCGTTTATTAACATCTTTTTTCTCTTTTTCTACATTTTTGTCTTTTTTGTTGACATACCTAAACTTGTTAGAAAATTCTGAAACATTTTTCATAAAGTGTTCTTATGCTAAATAAGGATTTATAAAACATTTATATTTTAAATATTTCATATTTTGTATTTAAAAATTGTTCAAATTTTTGTAAAAAAAAAATATATATATATATATATATATATATATATATATATATATATATATATATACTATAAAAAAAATTTAGCGTAATTATTCTGTTGGTGTAGTAAAACCAGCATAAAATGTTTTTTTTTAGAGGTTTAAATAACAACAATAAAGTTATTGTTATAAAATAAGAGAATGAAGAGCAATTTTTCCGTGTCTTATTATAGATAGGAAGAGTCATATTTATACATACAAAATGTAACCTATAAAGGATACAAATCAAATAGTTGATACAAATATTTAAACCTTATAAAGAGTAATTAATCATATAAGTAATTGTAGGAAATCATATCAATCGTATGAGTTATTGTATCAAATCAATGGATATGAGTTATTGTATCAAATCAATGGACGACCATTAATTCATAACACTTCCCCTTGGGTGTCCATTGATAAGAGAATGTGCCTTGTTAAAACTTTACTAGGAGAAACCCTTTGGGATAAAAATCTAGTGAAGGAAAAAGAGTACAAAAATTTATATTCTTTAATACAATATTGTTTATCAAGTATTATATTTTGCCTCTCGTGTAAACTTACATCATTAAGATGGCAAAGTCCAATCTTGTGAACCAATTATTCAAAAGTTCTACTTTGGTGAAGACTTTCTAAATAGATTTGTCAAATTTTCACATGAACGGAATATTTTGGATCTCTATATCACCCTTTCGATTGAACAATGCACTATTGTCTTCTTATATGGTTTTTTATTCCAGTTTTTCCGAGGATAGACCACAAGTTTGTCGCACATATTGAATTATAAACATTAACCAAACACATTCACGACTTATCTCAGGTAATACTAAAATTCTGCATGATTTGATGATGTTGTTGTTATGGTTTGTTTCATAGGCTGTCGTTAAATCATTGTTCTACCACATGTGAACAAATATCTTATTTGTGATCAACCATTATTGTTAGTTTGAAATGGTGATTTAAGCCAATAAGGTGAGGGGGGGTTAATTGACTGTTTAAAACTTTTTCGAAAGCTTAAAACCTCTTTTGATTGAATCAAATAGACTATGAAATTCGAATGCAACAACTGCAGAATAGTACACTTTCAATCGGTCAAAAAATAAAACAGCAGACTAATTTGTTCTTGAGCCTATGAAACAGATGATTAAAATTTCAAATCAATCGGCTAACAACCTGGGAATTTATGCAAAATGCAGAAGTCGCAGATTTAACTCAAACAACAAACTTTTACACACAAGACTTGTTCCCATCAATATTTCTAACATGTATGCAACATTAGATTACATGGAAACGCATTAAACCTCAACTATGAATGAATTACTTGGTTTTAAAGTGATTTATAAGATAAGTCCATATTCATAGCACCCTTAAAGTAAGGAAGTATATGTTTTACTCTAATCCAATATCTTTTTGTAGGTGAAGAACTATATATTGCTTAACAAATTTATAGCACATGCAATATCAGGGCAAATATAATTAGTAAGATACATTAGTGCTCCTATAACACTAAGATATGGTATTTCTAGACCAAGAAGTTCTTCAACATTTTCTTGAGGTCTAAAATAACCTTTATCAATATCTAACGTCCTCACAACGATTGGAGTGCATAATGGATGTGACTTATCCATTTATAACATTTTAAGCACCTTCATTATATGCTTTAGATGTACAAAAACCACTTTAAATACTCAATTTCTAATCTCAATAAAAAAATTATGTCTTTTTAAGATCTATCATCTCAAATTCTTTCTTTAAGCAATCAATTGTCTTTCTAAGCTCATTAGAAGTTCCAAAGATGTTTATGTCATCTACATAAACAATAATTATGGAAAAGTCATTTTCTAATAATTTCATATAAATACAAGAACCAATAGGATCATTTTTATACCCTTCTTTTAACAAGTGTTCATTAATACGGTTATACCACATACGTCATGATTGCTTTAATAATTATAGAACTTGCTTAATTTTATTGAATAAATCTCTTTAGAATTTGCCTTGTTGGCCAAATTAAATCTTTCAGGAATTTTCATATAAATATCATTATAAAGGGAATCGTTCAAATAGGTTGTAACATCATTCATTAGATGTAAATGAAAACCTTCTTGTGCAACTAGTATAGGCAAATATCGAAATGTTGTTGCACCCAATATTAGTGAATATTTCTCTTCACAAATCAATACCAAGTTTTCGCGAAAAAACTTAAGCAACTAATCTTGCTTTGTATCTAAAAATTTCACCATTCTTATTTTGTTTTTGTTAAAAATTTCATTTGTACCCAACGGGTTTACACCCTCAAGTGTGTGAACTACAAGTTCAAAAACCTTTCGTTTAGCAAACAAATCTAATTATGCTTATATTGTATCTTTTCATTTTGGCCAATCATTTCTTTGTCGACAATCTTCAATGATTGGTTCTTGATCCTCATTGTCTCACTCATAACATTCATCATTATATTATATGCAAAATCTCGTCAATGTTGACTTCATTTTGGTTCCATATTATATGATTCTTTACATAATTTATTGAGATCTCATCATTTTCAACAATTTCAGGTACCTAAGATTCTTTTGGAATCGACTCATTAATTATGTCAATGAATCCTATTTATAGATACAAAATGTAACCCATAAAGGATACAAATCAAATAGTTGATACAAATATTTAAACCTCATAAAGACTAATTAATCATAGAAGTAATTGTAGCAAATTAATCAATTATATCAATCATATGAGTTATTGTATCAAATCAATGGATGACCATTATTTCATAACATTACCCCTTGGATGTCCATTAATGAGAGAATGTGCCTCTTTAAAACCTTACTAGGAGAAATCCTTTGGGATAAAAACCTAATGAAGGAAAAAAATTACAACATTTTGTATTCCTTAATACAATATTGTTTATCAAGTATTCTATTTCGCCCCTCATGTAAACTTACATCATTAAGATGACGAAATCCAATTTTGTAAACCAATTACAAATCAATCAATCATATCAATAATATAAGTAACTGTATCAAATCAATAGACGACAATTAATTCATAATAGTTATTAATATTTTACTATTTATTAAATATTAAAATTTTAAACCACGCATTTTAAACTACATATCTTTTGTCTCCCTATTTCACTATATCTCACATTCATTGTATCTTATAGAAGAACCATAAAGCACGAGGGTTTCATCGATGGTCATTTCCTCCTCAATTTCAAGTCTAGGAATGGTTATGTGATCGTGTAACCCTACTTCATTGTGTAATAGGTTGGGTAGTAGTTCTTCTTCGCGTCTTCCATTGTCAAGTTATATATCCTTATTGTCTTCCTCTGTCATCGACTATTTCAGTGTTGTTATCATTGTATTTTTTTTTTCGATTTTCTGCATTGTGTTGCCATTACATATCATTGTTTTGGCGTAACTTACTTTTGTGTGAATTGTGTTTCTGGATGAAGGTGCTCAATATCTATTGGCAAAAATATGATTACCATGATTGTAGGAACAATTTATAGAATGCATTAGTTTAGGCACCTGATTTGTTTATGATTATTCCATATTCCTTTTTATTCATTACATTCACTTTGTATAGTTGTCAAGATATTTTTCTTAGGGTTGTATTCTTGTATATATTATGGGCTCGAGTCCTTGGAATAAGACACGAAACTTAAGAAAAGCAAAGACGCAAATCTTGAGTTCTTGAGGCAAGATCACCATGTCAGGTGACAAAAAGAAGGACAGTAAGGGGGTTGGTGTAACATCCTTAAGGAATATTACTAATTTTTAATAAATAAAATAGGAAATGAAAATAAAACCTCATTTAATATAATACCATTTCCCAAAACACGGAAAATTAAAAACTTTACTATAACATAATTCATATGCTTGCAATTACAGTATTACAAAATCCATCAAAATTCAACATAATAAATTTTTACATCAAAAGTCTAAATATAAAAATCCTTTCAAAACCCAGGTAGCCCTTGCACTCCGCCTCTAAGCATCTCCTGGCCCACCTGTGAAATCATCTGCTCCCGCCAACAAGTTATCCGATCATCACCACACACACAGAGAAAGGGTGAGCTATGCACAATATATAAAAATATACATGAAATAAATATGCCACCCATCCCAAAATTAACATGACTAAGCATTTCATTGTTTTCAAATTACCCATCCATGACCTCATAGTCCTTCAGGAGTCATATACATGAAGTAGGTCTTGGGACTTCACTGTGCTTCCACGAAACTAACCCATTCGTGGTCCAACCCTATGAGCCTATCTCGCTCATAGTCCTACCCTACAGACTTCTCGTCTATAGTAAATCATCCAAGCCTTCTTAACTTAGACCCTGGCACGCACGCAATCACCATACTATGGACTCCTCGCCCAATAGTAGCCGACGGGAACATAACAGTTCCTTGCCCATCGTGCGTCTGACGCATGTAATCACCATACTAAGGACTCCTCGCCCATTAGCAACCGATGGGAAATCAACCAGTTCCATGCCTATCATGCGTCCAACTATCAAGCACATCCCAGACCCCTATTGGACTTAGTCCTTCAAGCCCAAACACCACAAACACAAGCATATAATTCCTATCCTTTAGGAAATAACAAGCAACAGTCCAAACAGTGCATAAACGCATGGCTCCGCGCCATTCACACTTAATCCATGTCTATTCGCCCAAGCTAGAACCTCGGTCTCGCTTAGGCTAACCCACCTCACCTGAGCGAGCGTGTAACAGTGGTTGTACCTCGCTATCTCGCTTAGGCGAGCTCTCCTCGCCTAAGCAAAACCTCTAGTCGCTCGAAACACACAAAGCTCCTCGCCTGGACGAGGATTCACTAAACCAAACACCAAATCTCATCGCGACCTCGCTTAGGCGAGCCATTCTCGCCTAAGCGAGCATACCTGTCGCTCAGAACCCCAAAACCTCTCGCATGGGCGAGAAGTCGCACTCAAAACATCCAGGTTTCCTCGCGACCTCGCTTGGGTGAGTGTCTCTCGCCTAAGCGAGAGACCAAGTCACTCAACCCCGTCCATGGTCACCTAGGCAAGAAACGCAAACCAAAACCAAAAACGAGACTCTGCAACTCTCGCTTAGGCGAGATAGACTCGCTTGGGGGAGACTTGCAAGGTTTCGCCACTGCTCATGCACCAAAGACACCAAACCAATGCCAATTTACCATACAATCATGTTCATTCAATCTATATCATCAATCAAACTCTAAAACACATTGTAAACATGTTTGAATCCTCAAAACGCAAAAATTAACCATGAATCAAATAATAGTACCCGAAACCCTCATCATATTCTTCTTTCATACCCAAAAGACTTGACATTCCACATTCTCTTCCCAAATTCTCAATTGCAGTGTACATTATACCAGAAACCACAACTCTTAAAATTCCAATTTGGTAACAAATCGCAGGAACACAAACTATATAAAAATACACATAATTTTAGCACTCCTAACCTGGAATTTTGGGCTAAAATTGGGAAGAAACTTGGTGTTCCTTTGTTCACCACAGTTTTGCTTCAACCTTCTTCCCAATCAGTCTCTCAAACACCCAAATTCCCCTCTCACTCTCTAAAATTTCGTCCTCCTCTCTATAGGCAAAATTTCGTCCTCCTCTCTATAGGCAAAATAACCAAACTGTAGAAACCCTATTTTCACTTCAATTTTGCCTTTTATAAGTGTCTTAATAGGACTTAAGTGGTTTAATACACCACTATGCCAATTCACATTCAATGATACACTCCATTCAATATAAGATTACATTACCAATTCCATGCTCCTACATAATATTAAAATTAATAATAAAACCACAACACATAATTGGCATACATAGGACTCGAACCCAAGTCCTCTCACACAATCAAAGTACTCTCAACCACTTGAGCTAGTACTTTTCCACGTCACATCAAACAATAATTAATGCCATAAAGGCTCTTTCTACCTGCATTTATTAATTAATTAATTATTTAATTAATTAATTTCCACGGGTCTTACATTTCCCCCATCTTTAAAAGTTTTCATCCTCGAAAATAAGACTTACCGGCAAAAAGGTGAGGATAAGACTTCCTCATGAGATCCTCCATCTCCCAAGTCATCTCTTGGGTTGCCTTATCCTAGAGAACCTTCACAGTCCTAATCTCCTTTCCTCTGAGTTGTTTGACTTGAGAATCTAGAATTCTCACCGGTCCAACTCCCAAAGTCAGATTCTCACGCACCTGGACATCGTCCTGCTCCAGCACATGCGTAGGATCCGCCACGTACTTCCTCAACTGTGATACATGGAACACATTGTGCAGGTTTGCCAAGTGAGGTGGCAATGCAATCTCGTATGCCACCGGTCCAATTCGCCTTGTAATTTGATACGGACCGATGAATCGAGGAGTCAACTTCCTTGACTTCAATGCTCTCCCAATACCTGCTGTAGGTGTAACCCTAAGGAACACGTGGTCACTAGCCTCAAACTTAAGTGGCCTCCTCCTCTTATCTGCGTAGGATTTCTGCCGACTCTGAGTTGCACGCATTCGATCCTGTATTACCCTTACTTTCTTAGTAGTCTGTTGTAAGAATTCTGGACCAACTACCACAGACTTTCCATCCTGCTGCCAACACAAAGGTGTCTGACATCTCCTGTCATACAAGACCTCGTAAGGTGTCATCCCAATGCTGGAATGGTAGCTATTATTATAAGTGAACTCCATCAGCGATAGCACATCACTCCACGTCCCGAGGTGATCCAAGATGCATGCTCTCAGTAAATCCTCCAAAGATTGTATGGTTCTCTCAGACTGGCCATCAGTCTGAGGATGATATGCCGAGCTCATTCTCAGTTGAGTGCCCAAGGTGTTCTGCAGTGACTGCCAGAACCTCGATGTGAACCTCGGATCTCTATCTAAGATAATACTAGTAGGCACACCATGTAACCTGACTATCTCCCGCACATACAACTCTTCCAGTTTATCCAAAGACATCTTCTGATTGATTGGCAAGAAGTGAGCGCACTTTGTCAATCTATCCACTATTACCCAAATAGAATCATGGCCCCTCACCGACCTTGGTAGGTGTGTAACAAAGTTCATGGAAATGTTGTCCCATTTCCACTATGGTATGTCAAGAGGCTCGATCTTCGCTTTTTGGCACACTAAGCAGGATGCTACATAATCTGCCATATCGGTTTTCATGTCAGTCCACCAAAAGGTCGCCTTCAAGTCTTTGTACATCTTAGTCATACCTGGATGTATGCTAAGACGACTCTTATGCCCTTCATCCAAGAGCATCTTCCTCAATACCCGATTGTTGGGTACACACACCCTCTCTCTGAATCGCAGGATACCATCTCTACCCATCCTGAAGTCCTTTCTCTTCTCTGTGCCCAACTCACTAATAATCTGTTGGAGTTCCCGATCCTTACCTTATTCCACCCGAACCTCATCCAGAAACTCATTAGTGATCCTCAACATGCTGCACCATATATGACCTGCCTCCATATCCAATCCCATATTCATATCTTATAGCTTCTCAATCAGTTCCAACTCCTTAATCATCATGGTCAACACATGAGCTCTCTTCCGTCTTATAGCGTCTGCTACAACATTAGCCTTACTAGGGTGGTATAACAGCTCAAAGTTGTAATCCTTCAAGTATTCCATCCAGTGCCTCTGCCTCATATTCAACTAATTTTGATCAAACAAGTGCTTTAAACTCTTGTGATCGCTGAATACCTGAAATTGTGCCCAATACAAATAGTGCCTCCATGTTTTGAGAGCAAAAACTACGACAGCCAATTTCAAGTCATATGTAGGATAGTTCTTCTCGTGTACCTTCAGCTGGCGAGATGCATAAGCAATAGGCCGTTTCTCCTGCATCAACACACAACCTAGGCCCTAGTATGAAGCATCACAATACACCTCAAACATCTTGGTTGTGTCAAGAATAGCTAGTATAGGTGCAGTGGTCAATCTCCTCTTCATGTCCTCAAAACAGACTTCAAACTCGTCTATCCAAGAAAAAGGTTGGTCCTTCCTGGTGAGTTGAGTCAATGGACTCACCATCTTGGAGAACCCTTCTACAAAACGTCTGTAATAACCTGCCAGACCCAAGAAACTTCTCACCTCGGTTACTGTCTGTGGTCTCTCCCACTTCACCACTATCTCAATCTTCGCTGGGTCTACCACTATTCCTTGGGCTGAGATTACATGGCCCAAGAACTCTACCTCATCCAGCCAAAACTCACACTTCGACAACTTCCCATACAGTTTATGTTCTCTGAGAATTCCCAGCACCACTCTCAGATGCTCTGCGTGTTCATCCCGACTCTCAGAGTATATCAGTATGTCATCAATAAACACGACAATAAACTGATCCAGGTACTGTCGGAATATCCTGTTCATGTAGTCCATGAAAATAGCAAAAGCATTTGTCACCCCGAACGGCATCACTACATATTCGTAATGCCCGTAGCATGACCTGAACGTCGTCTTCTGCACATTCTCCGTTTTGACTAAGATCTGATGATATCCAGACCTCAAGTCAATCTTAGAGAACATTGCGGCTCCCCTCAGCTGATCCAGTAGATCGTCTATCCTCGGCAGTGGATACTTATTCTTTATAGTCAGCTTATTCAACTGACGGTAATCAACACACAACCTCGAATTGCCGTCCTTTTTCTTTACTAAGAGTATCGGTGCTCCCCAAGGTGACACTACAAAAAAATGCTAAATTGCGGCGGTTTTATTTTCGTTTAGCGGGGGTTTTTACCCTCCACAAAATAATTTGCAGGGGTTTTTCAAACCTCCACAGATAGGTTCCCCACAAGTTATTTGTGGAGGTTTTCTACTACCCCTGATACCAGGTTTATATTGTGGAAGTTTTTTAATGGAGGGTTATAACCTCTCCTATTCATGACTATTATTTTGTGGAGGTTTAAAACCTCTTTTATTTCCACAAACCTATTTGATTCCAAAACTCCTGTTTTTCATTTTTTTTTTGTGGGGGTTAATACCCTCCTCAATTTGAGGATTATACTGTAAAAGTTTTAACCTATCTCATTTGTATTATTTAATTTGTGGATTTATTACTGTATTTTTCTTGCGTTATTCAAATCTCATAAAAAACAATATTTTGTTTGTAATTAGAATTTCCTATTATACTTGACAATGTATGTCACCATTTGAGGTACTTATATTTTTATATCAACAATATTTTTTTGTAAACTTCAATCAAATACTTCAACCAAAGTGCTCAAATATATATCATTAGAACTTTTGATTCTCAAAATCAACATATTAACATAAAAGCAATTTAAATTGAAACAATTACAACTTAATCTATACTTACTCAAAGTTCATAATACACTAAAATAGTTTCATCCTAAAAAACATCATCAACACCCTAAATGTTGCTACCACCAGATGATCCTCTTGTACCCATAAAAGACTCGGGCTCATTTGCATCACCGATTTGCTGAAATTATAAAAGACAAATATTAGCTGCAAGAAGGACGCCAACCTCAAATCATGAAATCAACATGCATATACTAAAATAGTTTATTACTAGATCATTGACCTGCACAAAAATCATGATTATTTGGTATCGATGATTAACTCACACGATACAGTATAATTCTTGTATCAAAAATCACATCACAAATAAGTATCAAGATAATTAGTTTCCAAAGGTTGAGCATTTCCAAATGCATATTTCCAAAGGCTGGACATAAATAAACCTTTTTTATTATTCAATTCCTTCTTTGAGTCCCCTAATTCCCTGTAACTTGAATATTTTTAAAAGAACTATGATTAGAGATGGAACAATGTAAATTTGTTAATGAGTGCAGTAAGTGAAATACCAACTTTGAGAAGTATAAGAGATTCATAACCTTTAAACTAGATTTAGTAAGGCATGAGAAAAATTGACTAACAAAATTTTGAAAGTCTGAACTAGTCTTAACATTCTAGTTCTGACTAGTGTCCATGCTTTATCATCCTTTTATGTCTTACCTTTCCTTTCAATCTTTAAGAATAAACTTGTAATTTTATCATTTATTTTAAGATCCAAGCTTTACAAAGATGGACACTTATAAATGTAAGTTCAATGTATAATGACATATTCCACTCAGACAACCACTTTTCAAAATTTACCGATTTTAGGTTTTAGATCTGTAAAAAGATAACTGAAGCCAAAAACATAATTATTTTTCTCATTACCCTCAAATTCTCACATCTTTTTTAAGTAATTTCATTGTTTGAAGTGAACTTTTAAAAATAACAAAATTAGAAAAGAAAATTTTAGTCAAGAAAACATACATAATTACATACCTTTTCCTTGAATATTTTTTGTATCGTAGCATTTATATCTCCTTCCCAACAGAATCGTTTGTTGTCTTTTCCATGTACAACATGTACATTTTGTAAAATTGGTGAGCTGGTGACTGTTTCAGAAAATTTAGCCATATTATAGCATGCACTCACTACTAATTTCTCCAATGATGGAAATTCAAAGTCACAATTAGAGACACAAAAACTCTTGAGTTTGTTCAGTGAAACCAGCTCTAGGGATTTCAATTGTTGAAAAATAACTCTGTCAGATTTTTCTCCATCATTTCTTACTATTTCCATCAGGGATTGACATTTCACTACTTCATGGTGTTAAGTTGAACCAAACTTTTTGCAGTAGATGCTGACATTAGACTTTGCAATCCATCACAATTGACCACTTCTAGATTTGTCAAGCGAGTAAAAGATACAGAGGAAGGTATTATGATAATCATACGAGGATAGTTCTTTAAAATCAATAACTCTAACCTTTCAAGAATTATGTCTTGTTCAAATCCTATCTCTTCGAGATTCGGCGAGTCTATCAACATCAAGCTTTTCAGATTTGGTATTACTCCAAAGTTTTCAATTTCAGTATCTTCCTTTGGAGGCACTATCTTTTCAAAGAAACAATTATTCAATGATAGACTTTTCAAATTAGGATTTCTATATAGGAAAGAATATAAAATCTCACTATCTATTAATCTAGACAAGGAAAGTTCTTCTAAGTTGTCCCTTTGATGGTTCCTTTTATCCATAGAACTGCTTGATGACTTTGCACACCGAGAATCAATTTGCATGGACTTCAAGTTATTGATTACCTATAATTGATAAACATGTAAAGAAAAGGGTGAGTGTATTTATATAAATGTACATATATTTAAATAAAAGTGGAAGATTATGTTTCCAATGTTGTTTGAAGAGTTGAGTGGCTTAGTACTAGTACCTCTTCAGGAAAGAAGAATACACGTACATGATTTCCTTGTCCATGCTGGGTTCCTTCGTTGAATGGTTCCAGATTGTTACAAAGTTCAATAGACAGCTCTTTCAATGGACATGATAAGTCATAAGTTATTGGATAGAAGCTCGTTAGTTTTGGCAGTTCTGAAAATTTGATGGTGCTTAGTTTAGGAAAGTTAAATCTGGCTATGTCCATGTTGGTGGCTTCCCTTTCGACAACAATTTTATTCAATCCATAGCAACCATAAACCACAAGAGATTCAAGATTATCAAGACTATTGGCTACATAAAATGGAAATATATATTCTAAGCTGTCACAATCTTTAGCCAATATCCTCTTCAGATTGTTAAACTTAGGAATCCCTACCTGGTCTTTATTATTCATTTTCCATACATGCTTCAGTTTGGGGAGTGTTTCTAAATGAACATCTTGCAAGTTATTAGCTACATCCCCAACTTTCTCACATATATTAAATATTGCTTCCATGGACCTGCAATTTTTAACTCTCAAGTTGCATAGACTCCCAAATATTCTCTCCATTGCATTTACAAGTTTGTGACACTCTTCAATGATTAGAGTGTCTAGTTCGCTAAAGGAGTCTGAAGGAAGTTTCGGATTCCATATCTTACTTAGACTCTTCATACTCTGAAGTTTCATATTCTTCAATTTTGGAAAGAAGCTGCCCTGTTTTGGTACACAATATTCATAAGTTAATCGAAATTATATGTCAAATAGAGTAACCAAATCAATTAGTAGAAAAAGAAAAAAAAAAGTGCACTTGTTATATAAACAATAAAACTCTGAAAATTTAAAAGGGACTAATATAAGATCTATAGATCTACAAACAAGCAACAACAATTATTGTACTATCTGAAAATATGATTTTGGGTTAGAATTTCAAATCATATAATTTATCCTATTATAGTACTTTCAAATAATGAACACTACAGGAAAAATGACTTTAGGCAATGGACCAAAAACCATGGCCTAAAGTAAAAAAACTGTGGCCTCAAGATTAGGCAACGAATTGGCAACGGATTTGCGGTCGTTGCATAGGTGGCCGTGGCCTATACTATACGCAACAGTTTTTTTCCGTTTAGGCCAGGAAATTCCAAAACCGTTGTTTATTATGCAACCATTAAAAATGTTGCCTAAAATATTTCAATAGGCAACAATTTTTCGGCCAATATCATGCAACGGTTTTTTTCGTGTTGCTTATTTTTATAGGCCACATTTATGAAAGTGTGGAACAAAATAGATTTGTTTAAATAAAGCTTATAAAAATTGAATCATGTAAAATAATTTAAAATATATTTATTCTATTGAAATAGTAGAAATAAAATAGATTAAATAAGACACTTCTAACATATAATATGAAATTGAAAATTTTCATATATTGCAAAATTATATTGTAATATTGTATACAATTTCATAAGTAACAATGTTTACAACTAATTAAAAAGTATTATGTTCTCCAAAAAAGAAAAAGTAAAATTTATCTTGCACTTTCATTCCTCTTCATCTTCATATACCATTTGGAATTTTTTTATCATTCTTCATCCTCTTGTCTTCACCAACACCTTGAAACAAAAAAAAAAGTTCAATTTATCTCTTATTCACATCCCAACTAATAAAACAAAAATAATGCAAGTCTTAATTGATAAAACAGTAATATATAATGTAGAGGAATTCAACTCGTCAAGAGTGTTTCACCACGTATAAACAACAAAAACTTAGGTCCATTGGTGACCCCTCCAACATGCAGATTACAGATGCCATTTATACTCTTTCAACCAAGTATCTCCATAATTTTCTAGTCACATATGATCATAATCAATTTTGTTACACACTTCTTATGATGAGCATACAAACCTACATAATTTAGGATTGCATATAAATCAGTTTTGAGTAGATCATAATCAGTTTTGATGCTCTTAGCTATTTGAAACTTGAAACTCGTGCATTATATGGATATATAAGGTATCAAAATTATCATGGGTAGCTATACCACGTAACTGCACCATGGGGCTTGCTTGTTTCAATTTGTAAGAAACCCCATATATATTGTGCACGTAAGAGGATCTTGAAATTGAACTCAAATCATGCTAAAACATGAACCCCACATGCATTTAGAATTATATTATGTAAAAAAAGAAGCGGGACAATCATGAAGAAAAGCGAGACCCACCTACATTACTCAATTATTATGCATGAAAAAACTTTAACATTGAAATAGGGAGCCATATGGCCATATATAATACATTCCAAATACATTAAGAAAAGGCTTGTATGAAAGCTAAACTCCTCTATAAAAGCTTGAGGCAATAAATGCCTTTGACAGGTAAATGTATTAACATTTATATGAACACATTCACACCTAACATTTTTAGTCAGAAACAGAGTTTTAATTATTTATAGAAAATATCAAACATGACTCAAATGCACTTATAATACTGTGAAACTCACAGTATTTCAGATTAGACCATCTTCTGTTATTGATTGAATCTGAATCAGCAGAATTGGAGCTAGTTGCATCTCTTTTGTTCTTCAGGTAATTTAGGAAATTGAATAACGTTTTAAAACTTCTTACCTAAATTTGCCTAATTCTAAACCACTATGTATCAATCATCCCAATAAAAAAACATAAAAATCTTTTTACACTATTATTTCTTTCTCTTTTTCTTTTCTGGTAAACTAATAACTCTGCATTTTCTTTATTAACTACAGAACAAAAAGAATTCATATTCAAACAAAATTTGTCTGTACAGCTGCATTTTTACTATTAACTACAGAACAAAAAGAATTCAGATTCAAACAAAATACTAACAGTTATCCTAAATCACAACTTTCAATCAAACATAATAGTAATATCCTCCTGGTTCAAAATCACAACTTTCAATCAAACATGATAATGCAAATTCCGTAATCAGGAACTACATATGAATCACAGACAAAGTTGTAATATGGATAATGGATCACATAAACTATAATTTAATGGATCACAATGATCAAGAGATTTATTACCTTTGCAAGAGATGCTCTAACTCTCTTTCCTTAAGTTTTATGATTCTACTGATATGAAATATCTGCAGCTATAGTTAAAATGGCTATCACAATTTACAGACAGGCAAGAATGATATAATGGTGTAGGTAGTCACTGAAATGGGAAATTATTACCGCGCTCAACTCTGCTTCTATGACAGCTGCCTCAAACTTAGCCTTCACCATCTCTTCCTAAACAAGAGTATTAGGTGAAAATCAAAAGACTTCAGTCAAAAATATCATCAAGCATCCTGCCTGCACAACATAGACAAGAAAATCAAGCCAAGCATAATCTAAAAGCACGCACACAAAAAATGAATAGTAAGGTGATGCTTCCTGTTGAGCTTTATGACCTACAAAAGCCTTATTATTCAGTTTCTAAGACCTACAGAAGCCTTACTATTCAATCACTATAGCTCGAAGATGACGACAACTCACACGAGGGCGCGACGACGAAGGTGAATGCGCGACGATGAGGCTGAATCGTGCAACGAAGAGGTGAATCGCGCGACGACCACGAGAACTGATGACGGCACGACGACCACGGTGGTAAGTCCCTGGCCGATTAACGATAGACGGTGTGAAGGGTTTCGCAGGTGGTGATGGAGTCGAGAAAAGACGAAGCAGAGGTTGCGTAGGTGGTGATGGAGTCGAGAAGGCGGAATGGGTTTCGCAGGTGGTGATGGAGTCAAGAAGACGGAGCGGGTTTCACAGGTGGTGATGGAGTCGCGAAGACAGAGCGGGTTCACAGGTGGTGATGGAGTGGAGACGGAGCAGGTTTCACAGGTGGTGATGGAGTCGAGATGGAGTGGGTTTCGCAGGTGGTGATGGTGTCGAGAAGACGGAGCGGGTTTCGTAGGTGGTGACGGAGTCGAGAAGAGGGAGCCTTACAAAAATAGGTTTTAATTTGGACACTAAGTGAGTGAGTGGGAACCAAGAATTAGCAAAATGGAGGGAAGAATTACAGCCTTTTCATTTTTTGCTACCAATTTCACTGACATACTAATACTTAGGCGCTAAAATTTATATTTTCAAAATTATTAAATTTATTTTTTAAAATTTATTACAGACAACGGTTTTATGATATAGCCCACACATTTTAAAGCTAACAAAGAAATAAATGTGGCATAAAGTATTCACATTTTGTAAAGTGTTGCCATTGGAATACTTTAAGCCATGCATGTAAAATTGTTGCCTATACTATGATTAGGCAACGCTTTTATATTCGTGGACAAATTTAGTGTTACTTAAAGTCATTTTTGCTGTAGTGGAATCTTTATACAGACACATCAAAACTCCAATAGTGGAAGATACAAGAAAAGGCAAAGCAAATGTTACAATAGTGGTCAGGGGGACTTCATCTGCCATCGTGCATTAAAAAATTGTTCTCGAGATCGAAGCCTCTTATTCAGGGAATGACATTCCAACACGTCTTAACAACACTCAACATATGTACCAAAAACAAACACAAACACAAACAATTTGCTTGCATTGCAGTAACTAGATGTACCTTGACTCTACAAAAGCCACTAGATCACAACCACATGTGATGGAGGGCCAGAGTGACGGAGAGGGCATAACGAAGCTGAATCACGGAGACGACAGAGGCTACGACAGAGACGGGAAACGAAGATAGCGCGACCGCGATGAAGTGGCAAAGACAACGCCGACGGAGATGGTGCGACGGAGCTGGCGCAACGAAGACAGTGCGACAAAGACAGCGCGACGGAGCTGGCGCGACGGAGCTGGCGTGACGAAGACAGCGCGACGGAGCTGGTGCGACGAAGACGGCGCGACGAAGATCGGTGCAACGGAGGCTTAATCACGGAGCGGAATCGATTGACACTCTGAACTTAGGTTTTCGGGTGAAAGGGAAAAATTCCTTAACTTTTCTGATTTGGGAGGGAAGACGTGAAATTTGCAGAAGTCATTAACTCTGAACATGTGTTGCAATCTGCGGAGGTCATAAACCTCCTAAAAAAAATAAAAAACCTCCTTTATTATCAACTTTTATAAAATTTATCATAATCAGTCCATATGATTTTTATTCATGGAGGTCTTTTTAACCTCCATAAAATGACCTATGCTATATATCTTTTTTGTTTGTAGTGTAATGCGCTCGGCCGGATGAACTTCTTCTCAAGCAAGTCTTCTATTTGCTTCTTCAACTCAACCAACTCTGTTGGTGCCATTCTAGAGGGTGCCATGAATACTGGGCCAGCTCCAAGGATAAGATCAATGGTGAAATCTACATCCCTACTCAGTGGTAACTCTGGTATTTCATTTCGAAACACATCCACATATCCCTCCACTACTGGAATTACACTGATCTTCTCGGCGGTACTATTCTTCTCTGTATGAGCCACTATCATAAAACAGGTGGCTCCAGCTTCCACTTCATTTATTGCTCTCTAGGCTGAGATTAACTCCAATCCCTCATGTTCTGGGAATACCAAACTGTGCCGTCCACAATCAATTATAATGTGATTGTTAGAACCCCAGTCCATCCCCAAGATTACATCCAGTCCCTCCAAAGGCAAGCACACCAAGTTCACCTTGAATCTACGACCTGCCACATCCATTGAACACCTAACGCATACTGAACTGTTAGCTACTTGACCTAAGGAGGGAGTTGAAACAAGCAACTCACACCCCAAATCGCGTTTCACCAAATTCAATCTCCCCACACACGCATTGGCCCAAGTCACCGGCTCTTCCCTAGTCCTCATCTGTTGTTGCATGCCTGCCCACCAATAACAGCTTCTGCTCATCTTCGCAGTTCATCACCTTGAAGATCTTCTCACATTTACGGAGAAAAGGTAAGTTATGCACAATATTTAAAAGAGAGATGGACTCGTTTGGGCGAGACTTGCATGGTTTTGCCACTGCTCGTGCACCAAAGACACCAAACCAATGCCAATTTAAAATACAATCATGTTCATTCAATCTATATCATCAATCAAGTTCTAAAACACATTGTAAACATGTTTGAATCCTCAAAACGCAGAAATTGACCATGAATCAAATAACAGTACCCGAAACCCTCATCACATTCTTGTTTCATACCCAAAAGACTTGACACTCCACATTCTCTTCCCAAATTCTCAATTGCAGTGTACATTATACTAGAAACCATAACACATAAAATTCCAATTTGAGAACAAAACGCAGGAACACAAACCATATAAAAATACACATAATTTCAGCACCCCTAACCTGGAATTCTAGGCTAAAATTGGGAAGAAACTTGGTTTTCCTTTGTTCACCACGGTTTTGCTTCAGCCCTCCTCCCAATCAGTCTCTCATAGTTTGTGACCCTCCACCTATAAGGCCAAAGCATAACCACTATGCCAATTCACATTCAGTGATACACTATAATCATTATAAGATTACATTACCAATTCCATGCTCCTACATAATATTAAAATTAATAATAAAACCACAACACATAATTGGCATACATAGGACTCAAACCCAAGTACTCTCACACAATCAAAGTACTCTCAACCACTTGAGCTAGTATTTTTCCATGTCACATCAAACAATAATTAATGCCATAAAGGTTCTTTCTACCCGCATTTATTAATTAATTAATTATTTAATTAATTAATTTCCACGGGTCTTACAGTTGGAAAAGATACAACAATTGTATCTCTTTATTATATGCATTCATCAGACAATCCAAGGATGTTGATTACACCCATACAACTAAAAGGAGACAACTATGAAGAATGGGCAAGGGTGATATGAAATGCGTTGCGAGCAAAGAAGAAATTAGCATTTGTGGACGAGACTATAACCAAGCCAAAGGATGAATCAACTGATATTGAAGATTGGTAGATAGTGAACTCCATGCTGGTCGCGTGGATTTTCAACACCATAGAACCAAGCCTATGTTCAACCATAACTTATATGGAGAGTGTCAAAAATTTGTGGGTGGATCTTCAGCAAAGGTTATCCATTGGAAATAGGGCACATATCTATCAACTCAAGGCAGATTTGGTTGGGTGCAAGCAAATGGGACAAATCGTTATTGCGTACTATGGAAAGGTGAAAGTTATGTGGGATGAATTGGTAAGTTATGAACCAACTCCAACATGTAAGTTTCGCGGTTGCCAATGTGATATTATGAAAGAATTAGAAAAGAAGAAAGGGGAAGACAAGGTCCATAAGTTTTTTATGGGACTAGATGACACAATATATGGAACCGTACATTCCAATATTTTGAGTATGCAGCCTCTACCAAAACTGAACCGAGCATATGCAATAATTGTACAAGAGAAGCGTCACAAAAATATAGCCAAAAGCAAAAGAGAACGAGTTGATGTTGTGGGCTTTGTCATGCAAGTGGGCACTGAAGTAAAGGCGGCTGTTGTTCAAACTAAAGAAAATGGAGCAACATGTAACCATTACGGGAAGATTGGACATGATGCCAATGATTGTTTTCAAGTCATTGACTATTTAGATTGGTGGGACGATAGACCCCGCTCAACAAGATAGAGTGCATGACGCGGATGGGGAAATTCATATGTTGGAGGAGGAAAAGGTCATAATGCTTGAACAAATGTGTCATAAACTAAAGGGATGGAAAGGCAGCAAGCAACAACAAAGGAAGACCCAGAACGAGGAGGAGTACCAAGATTGAGTGGAGAACAATTGACAACATTAATAAACCTACTGCAGACACACAAAGCAGGAGGAATTGACAAATTATCTGCTAAGAATGGTGAATGGTTGATTGACTATGAGGTTTCACACACATGATAAGTGCCATTGAATTATTGACTAAATTACGAAGTATTGTCCTATTTCCAATAGGATTTCCTAATGGAAAACAAACTCATGTTGTAAAGGAAGGAATACTATATTTAGGAAAAAATATTTACTTGTGAAACGTGTTATATGTTCCTAATATGAATTGCACTCTCATACTTGTCGCTAAACTTGCACGAGATTTGAATTGCACTATTACTTTCACTAACAAGTTATATGTGATGCAGGACCAAGCTTCGAGGCTTTGATTAGACTAGGTGAAGAGTGTGATGGGTTTTTTCTGTTTAGGACAATAATACCAGTGCAAGCAAATAAAGCAAAAGCAATAAATGTTGGCAAGCTATGGCATGAGAGATTAGGACATCCTTCCAAATGAATTCTTACCTACCTCCCTGAAGCAAATGGTGGTGATCCTATTGATTTTTGTGATATTTGTTATAAGGCTAAGCAAACTCGTGATGTGTTTCAAGAAAGTCAAAATAAAGCTTATGGATATTTTTCCTTGATACATTGTGACTTGTGAGGACCCTATAAGGTGCCCACATCTTGGTGCAAGTTATGTTTTGACAATTGTTGACGATTTTTCTCGCGTTGTGTGGGTTTACTTGTTGGTTAAGAAGCACGAGGTAGCAGAAACTATTAAAAAATTTTGTACGATGATTAAGCGTCAATTTGAAAAACAAGTTAAAGTTCTTCGAAGTGATAACGGGATATAATTCACATGGTTAAAATCATACTTTGAACAACATGGTATATTGCATCAAACGTCATTTGTAAGGACACCTCAGTAGAACGAGAGAGTTGAGAGGAAGCATAGGCACATTCTAAACATAGCTAGAGCTTTAAGATTTCAAGCCAGTTTGCCTATACGATTTTGGGGTGAATGCATTTTGACTACAAGCTATCTTATAAACCAAACCCCTTCATTTCTTCTTCAACAAAAAAGTCCTTATGAAGTATTGTTTGAAAGGGTACCTACATATGATCAATTGAGAGTATTTGGGTGCCTTTGTTACGTGCACCAAAATGGAAAAGAAAGAGACAAGTTTTGTGAAAGAAGTAGAAAGTGTGTGTTCTTAGGATATCCATATGGAAAGAAAGGATGGCATGTGTATAATGTTGAAAAAGAAGAATACTTGGTCTCTAGGGATGTGGTGTTTCATGAGAATGCTTTCCCATTTGCCATTGGTCAGGATTCCACAAACAATAAAGAACCATAATCAAACATAATAGACTGTGTATTCTTTGATGACCCCAATGAAAGTCAAGGGAACAAAGGGAGTGAGGAGCGAGTTACAACTATAACAAAGAGGTGGAGATTGGGCAATTGTGAGCATGAAAGAGAAGAACAAGGATGTGGAAGTGAAATGATCATAAGTGAGGGAAATAACAATGACAATGGACAAGAAGAGGGTGTAGCTGAGCAAGAGGAACGACTTGGTAGAGGATAACGCCTACATAAGCCCTCAGTCCTATTACAAGACTTTGTGACTTACAATGTAAGGTGTCCGAAAGACCCCACTCACACTCACACCCTATCCAAGTCAAAGTCCTCAGGTAAGAGTCCTTATCCCATAGCCAATTATGTAACATGTGCTAAATTTTCTCCAAAATATCATGCATTCTTAGCTACAATAACCATTGGACATGAGCCCATAGTTTTTTCAGTTGCTATGAATGATGAAAAATGGAGAGAAGCCATGAAGAAGGAATTAGATGCCCTTGAAAGTAGTGGAACATGGACTTTGGCGCCCTTGCCCCCTAGGAAAAAGGCAATTAGATGAAAATGAGTATATAAAATTAAATACCACTCTGATGGAACTGTAAAATGCTATAAAGAACGATTGATAATCCTTGGCAACCAACAAGAAGAAGGATTGGATTAAACCGAGACCTTTGCTCCCGTCGCAAAAATGGCAACAATGCAGACTCTTCTAGCAGTGGCAACAGCCAAACAATGGGAGTTGCATCAAATGGATGTTCATAATGCATTCTTACATGGTAACTTGGATGAAGAGGTGTTCATACAACTCCCACCAGGATTTGCAACCAATAGTCTAAATTATGAAAGTTGAACAATTCTCTTTATGGGCTCCCACAGGCCCCTCGGTGTTGGTTCTCTAATCCTCTGCAAAAGCTGAATACCACTCTATTACAGCCATTACTTGCAAATTAAAATGGCTAAAGGGCCTTCTTGAATCCTTAAGCGTGCACACCCATGAACATATACTATGATAGTCAAGTTGCTCTTCACATAGAAACAAATCTCGTTTTTCATGAGAGAACTAAACACACCGAGGTAGACTGCCACTTTGTACGGGATAATGTTCAACGTGGTACCATCATGACCTCTCATGTTCGCATTACCAACCAGTTTGCTGACATTTTAACCAAGGCCCTTGGGCGTCGACAATTTGATCATCTTATTGGCAAGTTGGGTATTAAAGATCTTCATGCTCCAACTTGAGGAGAGTATTGACGGAAATATGATTATGGTGATTGTAGGAGCAATATTATATAATGCAAGTTTAGGAACGTTACTATAGGCACCTGATTTGTTTATGTTAGCAGAGAGAGATGGAGAGAAGAGTATAATGCATACAATGATAGAGAGCAGAGAAATTAGAATGTATTTCTCATATATCTGAAAGTGGAGGATACAAAGTATTTATACAAAACAGAAACATAATAGGAACTAATAACTGCCAAACTCAATGCAGTTATTACAGTTATGATATTTTGAATTACAACAACAACACACCCCTCTTAATCCAAAATATTAATCGATTTCAAACCCAGCAGCTCTCTCAACTTTTCAAATCTGCTTTGTCTTAGAGCTTTTGTAAACACATCAACTACTTGATCCTCTGTAGGACAGTACACCAGCTCCAATCTGCCTTGGCATACTTGATCTCTTAGGAAGTGGAACTTTGTTTCTATATGTTTACTTCTTCCATGGCATACATGATTTTTTGACAAACTGATGGCAGATTTGTTATCGACTAAAAGCTGAATTGGTTCTCTGCACTCAAGTTTCAGCTCTTTAATAAGTGCTGAAAGCCATAGACATTGACAAGTTGTTTCAGCAGAAGCAATATATTCTGCTTCACAAGAGGACAAGGCTAAAACATTCTATTTCTTGGAGCACCACGAAATAGGTGCATGCATGTATTTGAAGAAATACCCAAATGTACTCCTTCGATCCATTATATCCCCACACTAGTCTGAGTCAATCCAGACCTCCATATTTCCTTCATCTTGACCTGTTCTTCTTGGAAAGAAAAGTCCAAGTTCTGTTGTTCCCTTTAAGTATTTGAGTATATGTTTTCCTGCAGCTAAATGTGATGTCCTTGGGTTGTTCATGAAACGACTAACCAAACCAACCCCATAGCTAATATATGGTCTGCTATTACAAACATATCTTAGAGACCCTACAACCTGTTTATAAAGGGTAGCATCAACCAGCCTTTCATCTGTTGCTTCACCAAGTTTCAGATTAGCAATAACTGGTATAGGAATCGAATTGCAATCTGCCATGTGGAATTTACTCAAAACTCCACTGATATACCTTCTCTGATGCAGCAAAATTCCCTTGGAAGTATGTTTGAATTCCAGACCCAGAAAATAATTCAATCTCCCAAGATCAGTCATTTCAAATTCTGAATTCATCTTTTGTTTGAATAGCTCAATCTCAGCTTGTGAATCTCCTATTACTAGCAAATCATCAACATACAAGAAGATCAGCAGCAAATTATTGGGTGAGAAAACTTTCACATATACTCCATATTCAACTGTACATTTATTGAATCCAATCTACAGCAGAAATGCATCAATGCATTTGTTCCAGGCACGTGGGGCCTATTTGAAGCCATATAAAGCTTTATGCAGTTTGAACACCTTATGTTCTTCTCCTTTCCTTTCGAATCCTGGTGGTTGCCTCACATAAACCTCCTCCTCTAGAGGTCCATTTAAGAAAGCTGATTTGACATCAAGCTGACTTATTTCCCAACCTTTCCAACTTGCAACAGCTATCACAAGCCTTACTGTTTCAAGCCTTGCAATTGGTGCAAAGACATTCGTGAAATCAATTCCTTGTTTCTGTAGAAAACTTTTTGCCACCAGTCGAGCCTTATGTTTTGCTATGCTTCCATATGGTTTAAACTTGGTTTTGAACACCCACTTAACATCAATTAGATGTTTATGGTGAGGCAAGTCTACTAATTCCCAAGTCTTGTTCTTCTTTATGGACTTTAGTTCTTCAAGCATGGCCTCCTTCCATTCTCTTATGTCAACAGCTTGCTCCCACATTAGTGGTTCTAAATCAGCCAGGAATGCCAGATGCACGAGTTCTCCATCATCTCTAATTTCACAATCAGCCATAACTTCATGATCTGTTAGTCTAGTGGAAGGAAATCTCACCCTCTGTGAACTTCTGTTGGTGTTATTTCCACTGCTGGTGCTGGTTGTGGCAGCAGCTTTGTCTTCAAGCAGACACGAGATGTGGCTTTTCTCAGCAGTTACTGCCACGAGCTCCCAATTTCACTTTGCAGCCTCATCAACAACTACATCTCTACTTATCAAAATTTGCTTCTTCTTTGGATTATACAGTTTGTAGGCACCAATTGAGTGGTATCCAACCAATATAAGGGCCTCACTTCTATCTTCAAGCTTCTTACGTTTCTCAGTTGGTATGTGCATATGAAAAACTAATCCAAAAATTCTGAGGTGGTGAACAACAGGTTTTTCTCCTGTCCAAACTTCTTTAGGGGTACAATCTGTCAAGGCTCTTGTACGAAACCTATTTAGTACATAGGCAGCTGTAGAGACTGCCTCTCCCTAGGAATAGTGTGGTAGCCCCTTTCCTTTTATCATACATCTACACATGTCAAGTAGCATCCTGTTTCTCCTCTCAGCAACCCCATTGTGTTGGGGGTGTAAGGTGTTATCACTTCATGATGTATCCCCTTTGATTCATAAAATTCCATGACTTCTTTTGAATTAAACTCACCTCCTCCATCAGTTCTGAACACTTTTAATTTCAGACCAGATTGTCTTTCTACTGATGCATAGAACTTCACAAAATTTGCAAACACCTTTTTCTTTTCTTTCAACAAATAGAGCCACATTTTCCTTGTCCATTCATCCACAAAGATAAGAAAATACCTATTGCCTCCAAGTGAGAATGTATCAAAAGAACCACACACATCTGAGTACACAATGTCAAGTGGTTGTTTTGATCTCTTTGGTGCACACTTTTTAAACTCCTCTCGCGTTTGTTTGTCAACGATGCAACCTTCACAAGTTTTATCAGGAACATGAATCAGTGGTAGTCCACTTACTAACTTCTTACTGCTTAATTGACCCAAACTCTTGAAGTTTAGGTGCCTGAATCTGTAGTGCCAAAGCCATCCTTCCTCTTCAACATTCACTGATGCTAGACACTGGATAGCTGTTGCATTGAGGTTGATCTTAAAAGTTCTGTTTCGTGACAGTGGTGCTCTAAGAATCAACCTTTGTTGTCCATCATACACCTTTATGTGATTTTGCTGCATTGACATAGTATAACCCTTCTCCAGTAATTGTCCCAAACTTAACAAATTATTTTTCATGTTGGGAACATACAACACATCACTCATGTAAGCAGTTTTACCATCTTTTCGAGTGATCATTACTTTGCCAACTCTTTCTGCTATTATTGTGCTGTTGTTCGCGAATCTGACATTGCTTCTCACGCTTGGATCAAGATCTATCAGCCACTCTCTCCTTCCTGTCATGTGGTTGGAACACCCTGTGTCCAAATACCAGCAGGACTCGTCTTCTCCACTGTTTGTTGTGACCATTAACAGCACATGATCAGATTCACTATCACTCTCGTCTTGGGCAAGATGTGCTTCATCACCTTTCTTGTTCTTCTTGCTTGAACTGTTGTGCCAACATTCATAGGAATAATGGCCAAACTTATCACACGTATAGCATTGTACCTTCCTTTTATCATATGGTTTCTTGCCTCTACCTCTGCCATGTCTTCCTCCTCCTTTGGTACCATCATTTTGGCTAGTACCAGATTCATCCACTGACTGCTCAGAATACTCTCCAGATCTGCCTCCACTTCTGCCACCCCGTGATCTCCCTCTTCCTCCTCTGCCACCACGTCCTCAGAAACGTTGATTATCAACCCTAGTACTGAAGGCTTGATCAGTACTTTTCTCATTGTTCTTTCTTTCAATCAGTCGTTGCTCATGCGCTTCCAAAGAATTTTGCAATTCTTCAAGACTCATCTTCTCAAGATCCTTGCATTCTTCAATGGCGACAACGATGTGATCATACTGGGGTTTAAGTGTTCGAAGGATTTTAACGACAACCTTGTTGTTCTTCACAGGTTCATCACAGGCTCTCATGGAATTGACCAAAACTTGCAACCTTCCAAGATAGTCTGCAACTGATTCTTGATCTTTCATGCACAGTAATTCATACTGTCGCTGCAGGGACTGTAGTTTAACTGCCTTAATTTTTCCAGCATTACCATATGTTTCTTGCAAGATGTCCCATATCTCCTTGGATGTTGTAGCTTTCGAGATTTTATGGAAAACAGTGGTAGATACACACTAGTGCAGTAACATCCGAGCTTTGCAATCCAGCCTTCGACTCTCTTTGTATGCATTCTTTGTTTCATTTGTAGCATTCTTGGCTGGTTCTTGCAGTCCTTTCTTTACGATATCATCCACCTCCTGAAAACCAAGAATGGCTTCCATCTTGACACACCAATCACCATAGCTTGTGCCATCGAACACAGGCAAGTTGCCAGAAATCACGCCTCCAGCAGCCATGAAGCTAATACACGCAGCAAGCTTCTATCACACTATTCCACACCCTCAGATCCTCCTGGGTCGGAAGGGCTCTTGATACCACGGTTAGCAGAGAGAGATGGAGAGAAGAGTATAATGCATACAATGATAGAGAGCAAGAGAAATTAGAATGTATTTCTCATATATCTGAAAGTGGAGGATACAAAGTATTTATACAAAACAGAAACGTAACATGAACTAATAACTGCCAAACTCAATGCAGTTATTACAGTTATGATATTTTGAATTACAACAAGATCAGATTCACTATCACTCTCGTCTTGGGCAAGATGTGCTTCATCAGCTTATGATTTGTTCCAGATTCCTCTTTATTCTCTGCATTAACTTTGTAGCTGTCAAGATCTTTTTCTTAAGATTGTATTCTTGTATATATTATGGGCTTGGGTCTTTGGTATAAGACATAGAAAACGGTTTTCCATCTTCTCTTTTTACAATATCAATTGGTTTCAGAAACAGCCCAACCACGAGGCAAATCATCCGTTCCAGAACCTTCATTCCCGAATGCTAAAACATTGTTTAGTGTTGCATGTTTTTTCTGTTGTGTGCGACTTATCTTATTCTTTATTTTTGTTGTGTGCGACTTATCTTATTCTTTATTTTTGTTGTGTGCTATTCATCTAATAAGTTTGAACCCTGTTTCTTGTTAGAGCAAAATCAGTTTTTAATTTGTCAATATTTGTGTCTGCATTCTTATTGTTTCTGCATCCTTGGTGTTTCCGCAAGTTTTATGGTTGGGACTAAAGCTTAATGTTTAGGATTAAAATGTGTGCAATAGGAGATTTTTCCAACCTTTTGACGCCAACGATTACTATGGAGTAAAGCAATTTATATACTTAGGTTGGTTTCACTCTTTTTTTTTAATTAATTGCCGGCCTTTGACTTTTCTAAATTTTCTTGTGATGGCTATTGCTTTCCTTTTATTTTATTATTGTTTTGCATTGGATTCTCAAAATACTTATTTAAATTTATTGTTTTAATTATCAAATAAATTTTTAAAATAAAAAAATTGCATAGAAATCTATGTCCATTAATTAATAGAGAAAACATTAAATTAGTATATTTAGAGACGTGTCTTGGAACATCACTTCCTTTCATTAATAAAAAAAGAAGTAAATAAGTTTTGGAGGGGTCCACTGTCACCTTTGTCATGTTTCAATAAAATGCAGTATTATCCGAAACTTTGCTGAAAAGTCAACGAGTAGTTATCGATGAACTACTCCATATTTCTATTATCTCATTTATAATAAAAAACCCTTTTATATTTTGTTAATAATGTATTTTCTAAAATATCTTTTAAGACTAAATTTTGACATTCATACCATCAATATATATTCTTATTTTATAAGAGTATTTCAATATTAATATTAAAAAGTTAACAAAATTTAATACATTTCAATTATTTTTTACTATACGTGAAGTTAATTATCCTAATGGAAAAAGATGGAAATATATATTTCCTGTTATTAATTTTTATGAACTAACTCACATTCAACCATTAATAATTTATCATCACTGAATTTGCAATTTGGAAAGTACAAACAACAAGAATGAAATTCATCATTCATCTTATTAATTAACTTACTTTCTAAAGTATAACAACAACATCAATATCAACATACAAATTTCATTCACTAAAATAAAATTTTGCTATCCCATAACACAAATATCCTTATTACACAAATATAAAATTAATGTCTAAAGAAAATAACAAAACACAAAGAGAGCACGATCTCAAATCCATGAAGAGCAGTGACATTCAATCAGAGACAACAATCCAAAGCACAGCAACAGCACAATCCAGCACAACTGCACGAAAAAGAAGGCACATGCTTTGAGAAATAAAAAAACATATTCACATAGGAAGTGCTCTCATTTATTAGTCAAGAAATTATGATATTTTCTAACTGCATTTTTATTTTTCAATTCTTTTATAACCATCATAACAAACCAGTGTAATTTAATACAGTTGCTTATTAAAGACTCAACAATTAAATTGCTGAGATCAACTGCACTAGATAAGTTATGCATTAGATCAACTGCAATAGATAAGTTATGCATTGACAACAATTTTTTAAGTATAATTTATAGAGTTAGATATATTTTAATTCTTTAATTTTTACCAAAAATTATAATTAATTTCTTTTAAAATTTTGGACTAATTTAATTTTTTCTGTTTAAAAATATGAAAATTTGGTCTTCTTAACTAATATTTTTAAAATTTATTTGATAAATATATTTTTTATTAATATTGAAACAAAAATGTTTTAAATATATAAACAAATCAAATATTATCATAATACATTTGAAACATCAAACAAATTTAACAAAATTTAGTTAAAAAAATAAATTCATGCATCTATATTAAAAAATTAGATTTGATCACAGTTTAAAAATTAAAACCAATTTCAATTTTTATTTAAAATTAATGAATATAAATATATTTAACCATAATTTCTAATATTAGAATCCTAATTAACCCAAACTTTTAATTTATAAATTATTTCCTTTATATCCTTGATATACTTACTGTGAGCAATACCCTAATAAAGTAGACAAAGTAGCATTTTAGGTATAAATTATTAACTCACCATCCTTTCCAGAAACCATCACCCCTGGTAGTGGTTTTGACTGGAACAGTTTGTTGAGCAGAATCACCATCTTTGGTAGGATAACCCACTGGTGGTGGTGGAGCTGTTAGGTTGCTCTGATCCACAGGGTATGCAATCACTGACACGATCAAGAAAATATAATTAATCCCAGTTAGATATAATTTAACAAAAAAATAAATCTTTTATATATAAATAAATCATTTTTATTTTGATATAAAGCATGGATTTTTAATCAGACACACATATATGATGATCAACCCATCCTTAATCCATTGATCATGTTTAACCCCCAAAAAAATAAGAGGGATAAAGTTTTTTTTGACTAATCTTAGTGAAACAATATTAAAAGTTACAAAAAAAAAAACATATTAAAGACTTACCAGGAGTTTGTTGTTGGTTACTCATGGTTAGAATTCAGATGAAGTTGGTCTTAATTTTTTTCTTTTCTTGCAGTGAGAAAGAGAGAAGAGAGAATGCGTGATTGTGAGGAGGACTGAGAGATGATGTTGTTATAAATAGATTCTTCATTCATAAAGAAAAGCGCGTTTTAGGTGCCAGCGAAAGACAACGACAAAAAATCGAATTAAACATGCTTTCACACCTTAATAAATGTTATTCAATATGCTTTACACATACTTTGAGAAAAATATTAAATATACAACTTATTAAATAGTTTCAATTTTTTTAATAAATATACTTTTGCATGCATTATGAGGAGAGATATTAATTATCATTCTTTCTGTGCATAACAACTTCACACCAAATTTATATTAAATTTTCTTAATCACTTAATTTTTTTCTAAATATTCTTCTTATAAAACAAGTATTACAGGTAATAAGGGTGCAAAATAGTTTTAAAAATATCATGAATGAATTAAAAATAGTTAAAATTTCTTACACCTTACACAAAATATGCTTTTTACTTGGAAATGGAAACAGTATATATAATATTTAGAACAATTGATAAAAATATTCATTTACTGAGAAAGTTGATTTATTTAACTTCAAATTTTCAATAAATAATATATTTAATATAACATCTATTATGTATAAAAAAACGTTAAATTATAAGGATTTTCAGAAAAATAAATAAAAGGCATAGATATTTTTTTATCAGTGATCATTGCCCCCACAATTAGGCAGACAGATTTTCTTGTTTAAATAATGAACTGAAAAATTAATTCTGATAAAATAATGATGTAAAATTTCAAAATTAATCAAGATTATATTTTATAATTTATTTTTTTTATACATCATAAATTTTTATTTGAATTTTGAATTTAAAATAAAAAATTGTACAAAACTGAATAAAATCACTTATTATATGTTTAAAGTTAATGAGCAACTATATATATATATAGTTGTTATATAATTTAATTATATTTTATTATTATATTTATTTGCATATAATTGTAAGTGTGATAGTATAATAATAATATAAACAATTTTATGTATTTAATCGACAAAAAGTAATAGATAGTATGTTTTTCAAATATTTTTTATTAAAATAAGAAAAACAATATAATACATGATGGTTTTTCAATTTTCAATTATAATAATACTTTTACTAAAATTATATTTAACATGCTTTTTGAAAATAAAATATAATACGGAAAGAACTTGTTGTGATATTAGTATACAAATAGAAAAGTTGCAGCATCCCCTTCAAACCAGGTCATATCTAGTATCTAGTTCTATCTTGAAACCAGGTCATATCTGGTTCTATAGGCACATCGTATTTTTGTCCTTCCCTTTGCTGCGTTCATTAAAGTTTCAATCATTTTTTCAAATTTCTTGACCTTTCTTTTGTTGTTGGTTCATGCTGTTTCATTAGTTTTTTTTTTTCACAAAAATAACTTTTTAAAACTTCAATTTTTACAAAAAATATTATTTTTTAATATTTTTAATTATTTTAAATATATTTTTATAAAAGTTGTTAGGTGATTAAAATTAACATCGGAGTGGTAACTAGAGATGATAACAAGGTGGGGAGGACAGGATTCGTAATTCTTTACTTATCTCCATACAAAAAATTTATGTATAGGTATGATAAGATGAAAAATATCTTAGTGATCTAAGAAAACTTTTCAAATATCAACATAGTCCATGATTGATAAATAATGAGAATTATTTTAGCAAACCAAACAATTCTTCAAATGAAACAAAAATTAATAATAATAAAGTAAAAAGATATAATTTTTTTATATTACATAAAGGAAAAGTTCATGCTATTAAACACTTGAATTAAGAGTTTTAAACATTTTCTTTTGAAAGGAAAATATACAATAAATAAAAATATTAAAAATAAATAAAAATATTCAAATGTGAGAATAAAAAAAATTAATTAACATACATCAATTGATCATAATTGAGTAAATGTTATGATAAGATGAAAAATTTATTGGAGATAAAAGTTCATGCTATTAAACACTTAAATTAAAAGTTTTAAACATTTTCTTGTGAAAGGAAAATATACAATAAATAAAAATATTCAAATGTGAGACATAAAAAAATTTAATTAACATACATCAATTGATCATAATTGAGTAAAGGTTATGATAAGATGAAAAATTTATTGGAGATGCGAATGAATTTCACGAAAAACAAACAATTAGAAGAATTAAAAAAAATGTACAGTAATATATATATATATATATATATATATATATATATATATATAAAGATACTAAATTGACTATGAATATTTTAATAATTTAAACGGAAATGGGTATTATGGCGGGTATGGAGGCGAGGATAGGGAGAATATGTACATCCTGATACCCATCCTCATACTCAATTGAAAAAGTCAGAAATTCTCCATACCCATACTCGTAACTAGTCAATGTGGGGATTCCCATCAAAATGAAGACGAATTCGGACAATAATCATAGGAACAGATTTATTTGTCATATCCCTAGTGGTAACTTCATCTTTGATTGTTAATAACTTATTTTTAATAAAGAATAATAAAGACTTATAATAGCAAAAGTGGATCTTGTACACGTTTTGATGAATCTATCATACCTAGCTATATATATTTATTTCAAATTGTTGTAAAATTTGTTTATTGCAAAATATGCAGTTGCAATTTGGCCACTATAACTAGAGCAATTTCGATTTGGTATTTACAACAACATGACTGTTGTTGAGCTATTACAAGATATTCATCATGAGCCATGAGATTTTAACCCATCACTATCCCTCATGCACACCTATAAATAGGTGGTCTTATGCTCTCCTAAAACACACCTTCTCAATTCTCTTGGCTCTCTTCTCTCTTCTTTATTTACTTCTGTTGTTCTGGGTTACTTCCTCTAAAAAGAGGAGTATTTTCTTGCTAGTTTTGAGATCCTCAAGATAATCTAGGAAGTTCTTGTTATATCATGGGGGACTTGCGCAACACACTACAGATAAATCCTTAAGGGTAGTGAATCTACATGCCTCAGGAAGTGCTATTTTTTTTTGGTTCTTCGGTTTTCTAACAATCTTAAGGACTTATAGATTGACGATATGGACTTTGGAGAGAAGAAGAATTTTTTTTTATCAGGTATACATGAGTTTGTATACTCCTTACCTACAATTAAGGACGAGCACAACCAGTTATTTAATCATTTACCAATCTTAAATATTTATGAATGTGGGGGTGCATGTAATTTTACTCAATTATTTGGAGAAAAAAAAATTGAGTGAATTTAACCTCTATTTTCAAAGGAAAAGAAAATAATTATTTGTGATGGCTTTTCACCTAATGATATTTAATATTTATAGAGATGATGCCATTATATATGTGTATATGATATGCTAATGATTGATATATACATTGAGATAGTCTCTATAACTAGTTTCTAGAATTTAATTTTGAATATGAGTTGATTATAGGTGAAGCCATCGTGATTTTAGAAGCTAAAATCATAAGGAAGGGAGATAGTATAAATTGTGATTTGATATCTCTTATGATACTAATTCTAAATTAAGAAAAAATAGAGGAAAATTATTTTTCTGAACCTCAGTATGCCTAGATAATTCGGAACTTACTACTTTTGATGAGCCTTCCTATACCATATATTTCTTATGTAGTAGGTAGACTGAGAAGATACACTTAATATTCTAATTAGGAATATTGAGATGCACTTATGAGATACTTAAGAGATTAAATAGAATATGCCATTGAATATAGTGGATTTTCCGCTGTACTAGAAGGGTACAATGATGCTAACTGAATTTTTGATTCAGATGAGACAAAATCCACTAGTGGTTATTTATTCACACTTAGGAGTAGTGTGATTACATGAAGATCAGTCAGACAAACAATTATTGTTAGATCAACAATAGAACATGAGTATGTTGTTCTTAAAATGACTAATAGTAAAGTTGAGTAGTTGACGGATTTCTTAGCTAACATTCCATTAGGAATGAAAAGACATTGTGATTGTCAATTGCTAATAGCTATAACTAAAGAGTGGAACAATTTCCATTGATTGGGTGAAGTCATAATGAAATTTTATGAATCCTTTGACAAAACCCTTGAGAAGAAATATAAAAACATCGAAGGGAATGAGACTTAAGCCACTTGAAACAAACAAGTGATGGTAACCCAACCTTTGTGATTGGAGATCCTGTGAATAAGGTTCATATAAGTAAAAACAAGTCACTTATTAGTTTTGATAGCACTAAATTGATTTTAATCAATTATGTCCATTCCTATGGTGTGTTAAAAGTGCTAAGACTGCATTATTGAGAGGTGAAACTTTGTAATTAAAATTCTCTGAAGTGTAAGAATTTTAGCTTAAACAAAGTTTTAATGATTTTCATATCCCTTATGGGTGGTGTATGATTTGCAGTATACACTTGATGAAATCACCTATATGAGTGTCAAGTGGGGCTGTTTGTATGAGATCTTGGCATGATCTATAGAGCACTCATAAATACCGGGCACGCACATGGCCTAGTAGCGCAAAACATCGATAACAACAAGGATTGTGGGGGTGTATTGTGATTGATAAACCGCTAACACACATCAAGTGTTTTTTGTTCATATAGCTTGCTATACCAACTACACTATGTGTTAAGTTTCTTAATCTAAGACTGGTTCATATAGCTTGCTATACCAACTCTGATGTTTTACATCTTATAAGAGACACATGATTTTCTTCTTATCTTCTTTTCTTCTATTTCTCATATTTTGCATTTGTTGGGGATTGTTGTAAAATTTCTTTATTGCAAAATATGCAGTTGCAATCTGGCCATTATAGCTACAGTAGTTTCGATTTGGTATTTACAACAATATGACTGTTGCTGAGCTGTTACAAGATATTCATCATGAGCCATGTGATGTTAACCCATCACCATCCCTCATTCACACCTATAAATAGGCGGTCTTATGCTCTCCTAAAACACACCTTTTCATTTCTCTTGGCTCTCTTCTCTCTTCTTTATTTACTTTTGCTGTTATGGGTTACTTCCTCTATCAAGAGGAGTATTTTCTTACTAGTTCTGAGATCCTCGGGACAATCCGGGAAGTTCCTGTTGTATCATGGGTTCTTGCGCAACACACTATAGATAAATCCTTAAGGGCAATGAATCTACATACTTCAAGTGCTATTTTGTTTTTAGTTCATCAGTTTTCCAACACAAATAACAATATTAACATTTAAAATGAAAATAATTTAAAAAATAAATTTTTATTATATAATTATAAAAGTAAAATATTCAATAATTTAAATAATTAATATTTATAAATTAAATTTTAATTATTATTATTGTTATAACAATAAAATAATTTAATATTTGTAATACTTTAATTATTAATACTTTGACTATTAATATAACATATTCTTGAAAGGGTCTTATAGATTATTTCTATTGCTATGGTTATGAATACATGTTAATCCTATTGCTATGGTTAAGTTAATATTGATTTCCTTTTTTTTAAACTCAATTAAGTCTTTTTGTTAGTACCTTACACTAAGTGTTAAAAACATGTCACTGTCACGGTCCATACCTATTTTGTTTATTTTTTAATTTAATTTATTTAATTTATTTTTTTTGTTAAATATTTTTTTTCTCATGTCAGATATCATGTTATAACATGTGGTCTTATTAGTGTAATGTGACAAGAACAATGCTATTGTAAGGTCCTGTTCTTTTTTCTGCCTTAACATAAAGGGCTGCCCCAAATCTGATGGGCCTAAGAGTTGGCCCAAAGGTTAAAGCTGAACCCAGGCTGCCCTAATGCTCACACTTTCTTTCATTCTCAGATTAGCAACCGTCTTCCTCTCCACCGTACCACTAGAGCTCTACTAGGGTTTTTTCTCGCCTCGAACCAGTCCGCCCAAAAGCTCAAATAGTGATTTCTACTCCACGTAAGTGATTCTAAACCTACTGTATTTACTTCCTAAAGCTGTTCTTCGTATTTCACCGTTTAGAGTTCGAAATAATCATGTTTTTCCTACTATTTCGTTGTTCCGCCAGTTCTGCAAGTCCATCACTCGAGCTGTTGTGCTCCGAGATCCCGTGTCAAAGTTTTGTTAGCCCTTTTCCAGGTACGAGAAGTTAGGGTTTCAAGTTTTAAGTTGTTTTGTCCTGTTCTTGAGTTGGTTGTTGATTGTATGGATTAATCTTCCGTTTTGATGCGTGAGAATACCTTGTATGATTGGTTAGTTTGAAAAATATAGCTGCTGCAAGTGAAACAGTGGCGAGACCTATTAATCTCGCCCAAACGAGCCAGTCTCGCCTAGGCGAGACAAACAGGGATTCTCCCAAACTCGTTTGCGCGAAAGGTCACCCAGGCGACCCGCTCAATTTTTGAGCGAGCGAACATCTCGCCTAGGCGAGAGGGGTCTCGCCTAAGCGAGATCCCGCGTTGGTTTCTGGATGCTCTTTCGAGCCCTCGCCTAGGCGAAGGGGGCTCGCATGAGCGAGCACGTCTTGCCTGAGCGAGCACGTCTCGCCTGAGCGAGCACGTCTCGCCTGAGCGAGCACGTCTCGCCTGAGCGAGACCCTTCAGCCTGAGCGAGGGGCTGGACGAGGCAGTACGCTGTTTGAGTGCTTGTTTATTCTTCGATGATTGGTATTGGTTTGGGTATGAATGTTATGATAAGAAACATCTATATAATGGAATATTATGTATGCTTGACATGAATCATGAATTGTAGATGATGGATTTGGTATGAAAATTGGCATGTGAACTAAATGAGATGGGTATTATTAAAGTGGCATGATAACGAGATGAGTTGGGTCCTATGTGCATGGATGGATTATGATGAGTTTGAATGAGTTGAACTTGGAACGTGAAAGGATTGGCTTTAAAGATTGACATACTGGTTATATCCTTGCATGGTGAATACTATTTGACTGTGTGATCATATTTTGTCTGTGTCAGTGCATAATTCCTTGGGGTCTCTAGGTGAGACTTTCAGGGTTGCGCTTCAGTGGTCGG
>Ga0214545_1001100_pt1 | contig 48898 bp, 20 predicted proteins | sample CNSS4metaG_FD_160064 | JGI IMG/M metagenome (GOLD analysis project Ga0214545, IMG submission 160064) | Root nodule microbial communities from cowpea collected in UCLA plant growth center, Los Angeles, California, USA - CNSS4 | ecosystem: Host-associated > Plants > Roots > Nodule | place: USA... | reverse complement strand
TTTTATCAATCTAGATTTTCTAAAATTTCTTGCTTCGTGCGTTAACTTAAAAAGAGAATTTCTTAAAATTCCTAATCCATGAATGGATAATAATATGAGGTCTTAGCCACCAACAAACAACTATCTTCTAATTCTTCATATTTCAGTTTATAATAGTATAATTCTAGAGTGAAAATAATTGGTAGTAAGTAATAATTACATAATATGAATTATTGTTACTTTAATTTTACTAAGTATATTATCAATCATTTATATGTTCACGTTGTTACGATTACCATGTCTCTCAAGTGCTAGGCCTCCTAAGACTTTATCGGGTTCACACCCGTAATTTTATTTCTTAAACTTAATTTCCTTGATTGTGTTGCTATAAAATAGTATAATAGGACTTATATTGGTGCTTTTGCATCAACCAAATTATGTGATACCTATTCTCTTGTGGTAATGGTTGTTTGTCAATTATTATTAAGTGAAGAGTTTTGCTTGTAGATTACTCGGAGGAACTTTTATTCAAGTTAAATGATTCAAGAAGATATAGAGGAACAATGGATCAACAATTTAATGCCCGTTTGTAGAGGAGATTTCTTCACACGTCGTTTCCTCTCTGATGGGACTCAATTTTGGAAACTTCTGATCACATCCGCATTTCATAAAGAGTCATGTTCCAAAGATGAAAGTATTCCTTTGCAACTACCTTATAGAAGCAATTCCATGAATTCAGAGGATTCATTCGCTGAGACAAGCAATCTCAAGGTTCAGATTGAAGAAGTTTAGTGATTTGGTTGTGGGAATAGCCTGTAGCAGTGTTGTTGGACTTCGGGATGCTTCTCAATTCCCTCCACGAACTTGCATCTTCTGATCCTGATCTTGTATGGATTCTCTTAGCTGACAAATATTACACTAAATATAAAGCAAATTTGCTTTATATTTAGCTGGATATTGCTTTCACATGATTTACTCTCAGCATCAAATGTATAGCTAAGATCTGAATTAACGTGTAAACATTTTTCTGGCTTTTCTATCCCATTGATTCATCATCCTTTCTATCCTATCTTATTATGTTTGGTGTTGATTTAGATTAATTTATAAATGCTTTTTTTTGCATAGAAATTAACATTTTGGAATTATTTCAGAAGAGAATTGTTTGTAACACTCTTTTTGACACATTTTTTGTAATTCCTTTACATTCAATTTAGTAAAAATTTACAAAATTTTATTTTCTTGCATGTTCGTAACAAATGTGGCATCTTTTCAATCTTTTGTGGTTGTTCAAGCCTCGGCTTTAAGTAATATGGTTAAGACATTTCCTCTTTTTAACAATTAACTTACAAATTGGCTTGCATAGTTTCCATGAATTAGTTTAGAGATAAAAATCTTTTTCGGTTCCTCCATTACAACAAGCAAGAATTTGCTATAACCACTATGCTAGGGATGAGTTAGGGATTTGCTACAACTAGTTTGTTAGGCATTAGCTAGGGATTTGCTACAAACATTTTGCTAGGGATTAGCTAAGGATTTGCTACAAACAATTTTCTAGGGATTAGTTAAGGATTTGCTACAAACATTTTGTTAGGGATTAACTAAGGATTTGCTACAAACATTTTGCTAGGGATTAGCTAGGGATTTGCTACAACTAGTTTGTTAGGGATTAGCTAGAGATTTGCTACAACTAGTTTGCTAGGGATTGGCTAGGAATTTGCTACAAACATTTTGCTAGGGATTAGCTAGGGATTTGCTACAAACATTTTGCTAGGGATTAGCTAGGGATTTGCTACAACTAGTTTGCTAGGGATTGGCTAGGGATTTGCTACAATCTTTTTGCTAGGGATTAGTTAGGGATTTGCTACAACTAATTAGCTAGGGATTAGCTAGGGATTTGCTACAACCATTTGGCTAGGGATTAGCTAGAGATTAGTTACGGAGTAGTTCCCTAGCGACTTAGCTACCTATAATTTAGACGATTTAGTATCCTCGCTATTTCCTCGTTATTCCCTCGCTGAATGATTTATCTTGGGATGGATTTAGAGGGATTAGCGATGGATTAGCTTGGGATTATTCCCTCGCTAATCTTTGAATTTGTTGTAGTGAATTATGCTATTTGAATTCCAAACACAACTTGTTCTTTTATTTATAAATATGTTTATAGTTCCTTTTTCTTGATCAATAACTTGTTCTAGTAGTTGAGAGCTTGGTGGTTAACATTGCACTCACCATTGTTTGGTTATGTAAGATCACTAGCATGTAATCTTTACATAATGGAGATGTTCAATGGAGTGCTAATAGATATTGAAGAATCTCACCTAATTAATGTAAGCCCCCCTTATTGATTCTTTCTATATATTCGTGCTAAGAATTTGATTGATGGAGGGTTCAAATATCTACATAATAGTTGTTATTGTTAGTTTTGAAATGGTGAGTTTAGCCAAGAAGGGGGGGGGGGGTTGAATTGGCTTTCTAAAACTTTTTCGAAAGCTTAAAACCTTTTTCAATTGAATCTAATAGATTGGAATGTTTGGATGTAAATGTAGCAGACCAGTACACTTTCAGTCGATTAAAATATAAAACAGCAGACTAAATTGTTCTTGATGCTATGAAACAGTCGATTCAAAATACAAATCAGTCGGCTAAAATATTGGAGAATTATGAAAAATGCAGAATTCACGAATTCAACTCAAACAACAATCTTTTACATACAAGACATGTTCCAATAAGTATTTATAATAAGTATAAAGCCTCAGATTACACAAGAACGCATTAAATCACACCAAAGATCAAATTGCTAGGTTTTCTTGAGTTTTTAAAGAGTTTCAAAGAGAGTGAGATGAGGGAAAGAAGAATGCAAAGCTGTTTTTATACTGGTTCACTTAATCACAAAGCTACATCCAGTTTTCCAGGACAACCTCAGCCTGGTTTCCACTATATTCAAAAGTTTTACAGATCAAACACCAAGATTACACTTTTGAACATAAAGCACACAAGATTTTTGACTCACACAAAAATCTAGAACCACAACCTACAAGAATCACACTTGCAGACTTGAAATCACATAAGGCAAACCATTCAGAGGCACAAGAACGTCCAAACCTGATGGTGGTTGTCCCTAGCACACCATACATGAGTTCTTCAAGCTATTCACAAGCCAAAATGCCTCCAAGATCAACCAAGATCTTCAAACACGAGTTGCAGTTGTGTATTGCAGAGAGAGAACGCTTTTTAGAGATGAATGTCACGATTTCGTTCAGAAAAACTCAGATTCAAACCTCTTCTCGCGAAAACACAGCTTATATAGTCTGATTTAAGTGAAAACAGTCGATTGAATTTTCCGTACAGACAACTGATTTCACCTGACTTAAATCAAATCAGTCGATTGAAAAATAATTCAACTGACTGAAAGCATTCATACCAGAAACTATATACAACAAGCCTTTTAACCTTTTAGAACCCATTTTAATAGATTAAAACAGACACACTAAGGCACACAAGACATCTAACCTATGTCATATAGCCTATCAACAAAGTATAACACTAACACATTACATTTAACATGTTATATACATATTTAACACACTAAAACTTAATCTTCAAGAGGATCTTCATCAATTTTTATCAATCTTCATCAAGCACTTAAAATCTTCATGCACATGGCTTTATCAATTCTTTGCTTCAAGCTTGCTTGTGCCAATAGTTATTCACCCAAAATCCCATAGAGATGTGTGAAGAGTGCACATATTTTATTAAATGAAAACTCCTAGACACAATTGGTTGATTTTGGCCTATGCTGATACCTATTTAATGTATTTCCAACCATCATTTTAACCGTGTATAGACCACTACAACATTGCAACTAGATCAGACAAATGTTATGATAGTCTTGGTTGTCTTCTCTAACATGTAATCTTTATATAATGGAGATGTTCAATGGAATGCTAATAGATATTGAAGAATCTCACCTAATAACTGTAAGCCCCCTTTATTGATTCTTTCTATATATTTGTGCTAAGAATTTGATTGATGGAAGGTTCAAATAACTCATAATGGTTGTTATCCACCCAAAATCCCATAGAGATGTGTGAAAAGTGCACATATTTTATTAAATGAAAACTCATAGACACAATTGGTTGATTTTGGCCTATGTTGATACTTGTTTAATGTATTTCCAACCATCATTTTAACCGTGTAGGGACCGCTACAACATTGCAACTAGATCAGACAAGATTTTATGTTATGATAGTCTTGGCTATCTTCTCTAACATGTAATCTTTACATAATGGAGATGTTCAATGGAATGCTAATAGATATTGAAGAATCTCACCTAATGATTGTAAGCCCCCTTTATTGATTCTTTCTATATATTCGTGCTAAGAATTTGATTGATGGAGGGTTCAAATATCTACATAATAGTTGTTATCCACCCAAAATCCCATAGAGATGTGTGAAGAATGCACATATTTTATTAAATGAAAACTCATAGACACAATTGGTTGATTTTGGCCTATGTCGATACCTATTTAATGTATTTCCAACCATCATTTTAACCATGTAGGGACCGCTACAACATTGCAACTAGATCAGACAAGATTTTATGTTATGATAGTCTTGGATGTCTTCTCTAACGTGGTGGCTATATACAGTGATGTTTATGCCTTTATTAAGCAGAACCAAATTTCCCGTGAATGATTTCCATCATTCTAGATGAGAGAAGCTGAATTCGATGGGTTGATTTTAATATGGGTTTTTTTAGAGTATTCGATGGGTTGATTTGAATAAACAGAGAAGCTACCTCATGTACAAAAGTGCTTCAGAAGTGTTGCAGTCTACAACATGCATTCATCCTCCTCTGTAATTTGCCATTTGTTGTAGTAGTTGAAAGTTGTTTTGAATAATACTCTCTATCCCTTTTCTTGATTTGTTCTTCCTCAAATGTAATAATACGAAACCTTTGTTGACATTTGTATGTATTGTATTGAGTGAAAAGGAATAAATTAGTTAAAGAAATGGTATACGTTCAAGAATTGGACGAGATAAAAATATCATATATGTAATTGTAATAATAAAATATAATAATATAAATAAATAATTTATTCAAATATAACAATAAAAATATTAATTTTCTTAATCTAAATTAGTCGTGCATAAACACGGATCTCATACTAATAAACAACTAAAAGTATCTCTCGAATTGTTTTATTTATGGAAACACCTATTTATATACATATTTAATTAGAACATATTTTCTCCTAGTGTCACATTAATAAATCTCAAACTTTCCAAAATTAGAAAGTAAATTATATAAGCATATTACCTCCTAGACATAATGATCCAATGAAAACTTAATCATTGTTTGTATAATTAGCTATTTCACAAACCAACCAAGGCACATATATCTTCACATTTATAACATATATTCACATTACCGCCATTAAGTTGGCTTGTGAAAGTTTTGAAACAAAAATTCTTTTATCGCAAGAGTTTTCGTAAATATATTACAATCTCTACGATAGGAATATAAGATGGTTGAATATTATTTATCGAAATCTCATCACAAATAAAGGAGTAATTAATCTCAATATGTTTTATTTGTATATAGAAAATCCGGAATTTATAAATAGTTTATTCACTATTACAATAGAGTTGGATAAAGTATCTCAATCCCTTAAATTCTTAATCCACATGGTGTTAGTCATGGAGATATTATGCTTCAATGATGGGTTGAAATACTATGTATTACTTTTAAGTCTTCCAAGAATTTGTAGGTCTCGGTTATTAAAAAACTGAAGCATTTAGTACTATTGTGCCCGATTCTATGGGAATAAAGAACTGAAGCATTTAGTACTATTCTGCTTCGGTTCTATGAGAATCGATGCCATGACCCAAATAAAATAATTAAAAAAATGGCAATTTTGTTAATTTAACGAACTTCAAAGCGACTGCAGCCTAAACCTCTATATTCAAATTAAAAATTTTAAAATAGTGAAAATTTTGAAAAATTTTAGAGCCACTGCGCTTCGGCTCTTTAGGAATGAAGTAAAAAGCCCATTATGCTTTGGTTATTTGGACAATAGCTACATAAAAGTTCACTTAAACTACAAAAATTGTATATAACAGTCATGACTAACGTGTCTTTAATTTAATCATAGTTGTGGTTAGCACAAACATTTTATGTCAAAGGAATAAACAATGCAAGTTCAAATTATATATCCTAAGGTTATATATTTTTTAATCCTTAAATTAATTATTTGGCTTAAATACACATTTATTTTCGTCGCTTTTGTTCAATTGGGTCCACATTCTGTTTTAGTGTTCAATTAGGTCATAATTTTCGTCATTTTTTGTCAATTTAGTCCTTTTTTTAACGGTGTTTAAATAGTTAACGTCAATGAACAATGCATGTCACGTGTCAATTTATATATATATTTTCTTTTTAATTTTAAAAATTTTAAAATTTTAAAGAAAATTGTGCATGAGTCAAGTTACCACTGTGCCATGTATCAAGGTCAGTTCCATGTGTCAGTTTGTGAGTGTGTTATTTTCTTTTGTTCAATTTAGTCCCTATATTTGTTTTTTTGTTCAATTCATTCTCTATATGTTACTTTTGTTCAATTTAGTCTCAATTCTTGTTAATATGAAATAATTTTATCCTTTTCAAATTGAGACCAAATTTAATTTTTTTATAGACAACTAATATTTTTTTTTCTAAAATTGACATTTTTATTAAGTATTTTTAAATTTAATTATAAATTATTAGATTTAATTATAAATTGAATATAATTTATAGATTAATTGTTAAATGTTAAATATAATTATTAAATGTTTTCCTTTAATAATTATATTCTAAAATACAAATATTTTTAAAATTAACATTTAAATATAAAATATTTTAAGTTTTAATATCTAAAACACAATAAAAATATTAATTGTTTTAGATTTCAATGTCAATTTTAGAAATGTTAGTATTTAATAATTATATTTTAATAATATTTAATAATTATATTTTAATAATATTTTAAATAAAATATTCTATTTAATAATTAAATCTAATAATTTATAATTGAATTTTAAAAATAATTAATAGAAATGTCAATTTTAATAAAAATATTAGCATAATATTTATAAAAAAATAAATTTAGTCTTAATTTAGAAGAAACAAAATTGTTCCACTTTAACAAAATATTAGACTAAGTTGAACAAAAATAACGAATATAAAGTCTAAATTGACAAAAAAGAATAACATAACCACAAACTGACACATGTTAGTAACATTGACACGTGGCACAATAGTGACTTGACACATGGACAATTTTTTTAAAATTTAAGTTTTTCAAAAAAGAAATTACAAAAACAGAAAAAGAAAATAGGAGTTGACACGTGACATGCACTTATTACAAGAAAATGTCTCATTAGTAACAAATTGGCTTAAATATACATTTGGTCCTTATTTTTGTCAAAATTATTCAATTTGGTCCCTATTTTCGTTGTTTGTTCAATTTGGTCATCATTTTTGTAAAATCGCATTCAATCGAGTCCTTTTGGCAAACGGTGTTAAAATTGTTAACGGAACAATGACATAGTGGAACTGTCTGGGTTACGTGTCAAATTTTTTGCAGTGACGTTGGCACAATGAAATTTTATGGCCGTTGTAGGTTTAAAAGTTAGTGAAATTGATTTGGGGAAGAAATTAGGGTTTGAGAGGTTTGAAGCAAAATTGTGGCCAGCAAGAAACTTGTGCACAATCCAATTGGTGATTCGGAATTCGTGTTTGAGAGGTATGTCTCGTCACCATTCGTCTTCCTCCTCTTGCTGTAATAGTTGGGGGCAACCAAATTGTGGTGGGTCTCATATTCGTGGTTCCAAGGGTATGGGTTTAATCCCCATTTGCAAATGTGGAGAAGTTGCAGTGCTTCGAGTGGCAAGAACTTCGAATGAACCTGGTTGACGCTCCAATCTCGAATGACAACCTCCAAGCGCAATCTCGAAGCTTCAATCGTAAATCACTCTCCAAGCGCAATTTCCCCTCTTCACGAACCCTAATTGATGAACAACAAACTCCACCACCCAAGAACCCTAACTTTCCCCTTTCTCACCAAGCCTAATTTTTCCTTATCTCTCGAGCTCTCGAATGCACTATTTCAGTTTTTCACTCAACGACAACTCTCGCTGTAGTAAACCCTCAATTCAAACTTTTTAATTTTTTTCACTTTACCATGTTTTATCTTTTTACGTAATTCAAACTTTTTTCCCTAATCTCTTTTTAACGAAACATTGTGCCAACGTGTGTCATCATGTATTCAAAATTTTGACACGTAACCCAAACAGTTACACCGTGTCACTATGCTATTAACAATTTTAACACTGTTTGCCAAAAGGACTCGATTGAATGCGATTTTACAAAAATGAGGACCAAATTGAACAAACAACGAAAATAAGGACCAAATTGAATAATTTTGACAAAAACAGGGACCAAATGTATATTTAAGCCTAACAAATTTTAGTGGCCAAAAGTTGTTAGTCACTATAGTGACCAATTTAGATATCAATTTACAAAATTAAAAATTATAATTGGTCACTAATTAATTAGAGACCAATTTAGTAACTAAGTCATTTTATTAGCCAAAACCTAGGTAACTAATTTTTAGTAACAGTTTCCTTTGGTAATCAATACCATGGTACCTAATTTTAAAAACCAATTTAGTGACCAATTATAATTTTTTATTTATAATAGTAACTATTTCAGTAACCAATAATTTTTTACTTTGTAAATTGATATCTAAATTAGTCATTATAGTAACTAACAACTTTTCGTCACTAAGATGAGTTACTAATGAGACATTTTCATGTGGTGACTGTTAATTATTCATCGTTAACAAAAAGGACCAAATTGACAAAAAATGACGAAAATTATCACCTAATTGAACACTAAACCAAAATGAGGAACAAATTGAATAAAAATGACGAAATAAAGACTAAATGTGTATTTAAGTCTAATTCTTTTGTGTAGAGGTTGTATGATATTAATTTTTTTCATCATTTATTTAGTGTAATAAGCATATTAATTACTTGCTTTGAATGTGGGTATCATATCATGTAGTGGATAAGTTTATCATTCAGGCAGGAATTCATGAAAACTGGATAAGGATAAACACTTATAACATGTGCATGAATTATGTGATTTGAGAAACTCTACTCTATCATTGTTTTATGTGTTTGAGAATCCATCACCTATATCAAGGAAGGATATGATCCAAATATTAGCTTTTTATTTTAAGTTAGATTATCTTTTCTATTTAATAGATACTTATTTTTGTAAGGCCCAATTATTTTCTGCCCATTTTATTTTAGAGGCTGTCCAATCTTTTGGGCCTACATGGGGTTGGCCCAATTCAAAATTTGACCTAAGGTACCCCAAAACCCTAACTAGTAACCACTCTTTGTAAAACAGATCCCTCACATCTCTTAGAGCAGCTGCCGTCATCCTCTGCCAGGGTTTGGAATCGTCATAGCTTTAGCAAGCTCAGCCTCATTCTTCCGTTCCGCGTAAGTTCCTCCTAACTCAAACTCTTTGTTCTTTTGTTTTTCCCGTATGTTCTCAGATAGAGCTTCCTAATGAGCTCGTTTTCGGAACCTGTCCACTGTTTTTCAGCTCGCAAAGCTGTCCCGTGAGCTATTGTTCTTCACTGTTCAAGTGTCAAAGCTTTGGCTAGTCCAAGTACGGGAAGCTAGACCATTCGTGTGTGCATGATAAAGAGTGTGGTTTGTTTATCTGTGCGTGCTTAGAATATTATTGAATGTATATGGACTCGTTTTGTGTGATTGGTATGGAAATGTGTTGTATTTGGAGTTGCAGATGTCAAATAGTGGGGGAAACCTGTTATTTTCGCCCAGGCGGGCTCATCTCGCCTAAGCGAGATTTACAGGTCCTCACCCAGGATTTTTCTCTCGAATACTCGCCTAGGCGAGTGGATGGTGTTTTGTGCGAAAGTCCATCTCGCTCAGGCGAGATGGCCTCGCCTAAGCGAGCCTTCGCGAAGCTCCCAGGTTCCTCAACGCAGTCTAGCCTAAGCGAGAGCCTGCTGCTTGAGCGAGGGCACTCCCCTCGCCTGAGCGAATGTCTCTGGCTTGAGCGAGACCCGCTGCGGGACGCGCTGTTTATCTCTGTTTAATGGTTGTGAACTGTTTGTGGTATGATTCTGCCCTAATTAAAGTATGAGACTTGTAAAGAGAATGAAAATCTTTAGATATTGAATTGTATGTATGATTTTGGTATGTGATGGGTATGAAACTTAAATGAGAGGGTTGGTACAAAAGAGACATGGTTGTGGTGTGATGATGCAAATCCGTAGTCGTGCTCTAGGAGGAGTGAGATGATGTTGATCCCGCTGGGATATACGAATGAGTATGAGTTATAAAGGTGGACCTGAGGTTATATGCATGATGAGTATTCCCTTGTTGATTGATTTTCGATATAGTTCGTGTCAATGCGTAATTCCTTGGAGTCTCTAGGTGAGACTTTTCAGGGTCGTGCTTCAGTGGTCGGGACGTAATTCCATGGCCCTTGTTAGTGGGTGCCCATGGTGGTGCCCCATCTGTATAACTAGGTAAGGATTCAAGGTAAGGACTGCATCTTGACACTCTAAGGGACCAGTTAGTCTCACTTAGAGCGGACTGAATCCTGTGGTGAGAGTAGCAGGAGGCCTGAAATTCATTAAGGGCTAACCTTGTGGTGAGGGAAATTGATTCAATGAAACACTTGTAACACATAGCTCGGGGGTGAGCAAAGTGTCCGCTGAATCTGACCAAGTTATATATATATATATATAAATATATCCGGATGAGTCGAGTCGAGTCGTAGCGTATTGTTTGGAAGGTCGTAACATGCTTGTGCGATGTATGTATGCTGGACTGTGAAAATGTATCTAAATCCATTGATGAAATGATTTTATGCTCTAGCTTACCCTACTTTTGTTGTTGTGTGTTTTGCTGTGTGGTACTCTCTGTTGCGATGATCATCAACTTGTTGGTGTGAGCAGAGACGAGGAACACCCGTGGACAACAGGGAGGTGGCAATTTCGCTGCATAGTCCGCGTGGATTGGACTTTAGTTTCTTTTGGGCTTTTCGTTAGGGCTATGGCCCATGTATTCGTTGTTCTTGGATTTGTATACTTTTAGTCAAACGTTATCCTATTTCTGTTGGCATCATAGTGTGCCCAGTTTTGTAGGGGTGGTGTTAAGAACCCCAAGACTGCGTTATTATACTATTTTATGTGTGGCGTTTCTTTTAATTATACGTATTAATTAAATGGGACGTTACAATTTTAACTTGAAAATGTTTATTATGTACGAGAAATGTTATATTTGAGATGCATAAATAATTTTTATTTTTCATGTTTTTGATTTTATGCAAAAAAAAGAATCAGTTTAAATAAATAAAAAATAAATAAATTTACGTATATTACTCCATTAATAGCAATAAATTAATGTTTGTTATTCTAGTTATAAACGTAATTTTTATAAACTAATTAAAAAATTTACATATGATGTTCCATCTACAAACATAAATTTACATATGTTGTTCTACCGATAAACATAAATTTAAGTATCTTAATCCATAAAAAAATAAATTTACATCGAAAATATAAACAAATATAAATTTACGTGTTTCACAATTATGTTTGACCAAACATAACGAACATAAAATAATAAACATATAAAAAAACTTTTTTTTAGTGAATAATATATATAATTTAAAATGTGAAAACTAAATTCTAAATTAGGAATATATAAAAATCATCACACATAATTATTCTTATTTAAATAATAGAACCATGATTTATTTCAAAACATGAGAATACACCTCCCATTATGTGTAAATATTCCCTCACCATTAAACATTTTCTAACACTTATCTGTCTTTATTTTCCTTACTAACATAAGGTTTGTGCTCATGATTTTCCTTTGGGTTATGAGCATAAGCGAATGCAGGAAGATAGTTTCCCTCAGCGATTAAACATGGTCAGAGTTTCTCCAAATTCGTGCAAGGATGCTACCAATGATTGACTGACACACAGTTGAAACAGCAGCAGGTACAGCAGCCAGGGGATCCCCAAAGTGCTTCATTGCCAAAACAACCCCAAGAATTGAGTTCTACAAAATCCCATCAAATAACAGTCATCATAAATGAAATGGTTTTTATTCCTAGAAGATGAATTTAAACTTGATTTATTTTTATAAAATTAGTTTGTAAAGAAAGAATTTGATGGTGTTTTAAGGAAGGATCGATCGGAAATGGAATTTAAACGTAACTTAATTATCTTTATAAAATCTATTTATAAAATAAAAATTACATAATATGACTTAATGCTTCACAAATGGTAATGGACAATTATTTTTCATTAACTTGAGATGTTATTAAAAGGGACATAAACTTTATACCTTCATGCCAACCTGAGTGGATATGGTTCGTGATGATGACAAATCTAGCCCAATCAATCTTGCAAAAACGTAGCCAAAGAAAAAGCCAGAAGCATGAAGAACAAAGGTGGCTAAAATAACTTCTCCACCACACACAAGGATTGCTGAAGAACTCTGAGCAATAGCATTTCCACATAAAATTGCCACACTTGTTACTGCAAACGGTGGCATCATCGGAGAGACAACTTTCACAGTTGGTTTCAAAAACTGATTCAGAAATGCACCAGCCAGCACAGGAACAAGAACAACCTGTTGAGAGACACAAAGTAACAATCACAAAGAGCATTTGCAACATAGTTTTAAACAAAGACAACATTGATTAACATGAGAGAGTTAAGGCTTTTACTTGCAATGTTGAAACCAATAACCCAGATGCATCCACTGTCACAAATTTACCAGCAAGTTTTGCTGTCACAAAAGGAGTCATCATCTGCAATATTTAATATTCAGTTTTAAACATGAAACAAAATCAAATGTATAATTGTACAACATTGCAAGTATACATAGAAGACATGCCGTATAATTGTACAAACTGATCGTAAGAATTTCGAAAAACAAAATGTGAAAAACAAATTATTTTTATACAGTTTATAAATAAGTTAATTTTAATTTACAGTGAAATTAATTTATATTTTTGTACGTTAATTTTTATCTTGATTTCTTAATAATATTTATAAGCAAAATAATCGAAAATAAATTGATAAAATATTTGAAGTTATTAGGCTTTACAAGAGGGGGCTGCTGATGAGAAAACTTGGTCTGACAATGAAAAATTGATTGTATTATGTCTTTTTCTAGGGCCAGACAATATATCACTTGAGTCTTACAATTTTTTTTATTCATAAATAATTTAAGACCTTAATCATAAATAAAGATTATAAAAGTAAATAACTTATCTAAATATGTGTTTTATAATATTTTTATAAGTTAAAATATTTTTTTACCTTAAATTTTGTCAACTTTTACCATATCAATCATAATTTTATTTTTGTATTTAAATAAGTTTTAATTTTCGTTAATTTTGTCACTATTTTTATATAAAATAAGGATAAAAATATACTCTGATAATTCTTACAATAATATAATGCCCTGCCTACATTTAATTTGGTCAAAAATGGAAACCAAATTGCAATTGTAATAAAGTACAGACCGTTGCAGTTAAGGTGCTCGCAGTTGTGATTATTACAGACAGCGCCACATTTCCCCTGTCAAACATAAACACATTAATTGCGTCATCTCTGCTTCATCTATCATCAAATCAAACCCACAACTATTAATTCATTCCAATAACTCATCCATAATTTCATAAATAATAATACCGTGAAAGATACGTGATGATGTTACTGGAAGCCGCTGCAAGAAAAAAAAAATTAAAAATCATTTCATTTTTTATGAAAAATCTGCATAAATAATTTCACAAAATATAAACAATTCTAATAATATTATCTTGGATTTTTTTTTCAGATAAATTAAAATTCATATACCTCCTGGACAGCCACCAATTAATATTAAACCTGCTGCAAAATGTGGTGGGAGATTGAAAATTTTGCTTATGAGAATTCCAGTCAGTGGCATCACCTGAAAATGGTTAGCAATTCACACAAACATATCAAGAATACTGCTAGGAAGTCAATTTTAGTCTAATTTAAGATTATATATTGTAAAAATGTCTAAATTTTAGTTGATGTTTGATCTTTCATATAACGAGTGATCTTTCGTATAACCTGTTAATATATATATATATATATATATATATATATATATATATATATATATATATATATATATATTTATTTATTGAGTATGATATTAAATATTAATAAGTGATTCAATAATAATTTGATAGATGATAAAATAGATTTTGAATAATTCAAATATAAGAAGCTAAATTTAACACTAATTTAAGATTTACCCGTAAGATGAAATTTATATTCATTTATATGTTATAAATTCAAATATATTTTTTGTTTCTTTATTTTTATTGTTTTTGGTAAAACTTTTTTTTATGTATTTTAAATATTTTCAATTTGCTTTCACATCTTTTAAAAAAATAAGTTAATTTTGTTAAAGTGTTAGTAATACGTTACATGAATGACAAACTATATGTTATTTGTCGAAATTGACTTTTGACAACAATGATGAAACTGTACATAAATAATAAATGTCACGTATCTCATTACAAATTTGACATAATTAAAAAAATTAAATTGACTCATTTTTTAAAAAATAGTATCAATAAAATAATTTATAATAGTGAAATGAAACTAAAAGATATTATAAAAAACAAAATAAAAAAAATTATTTAACCTTTTGTTTTTTTCCAAATAACTAGATTTTCGTACCTATGTATTTTGCATAGGAATTTTAGTTTTATTTGATTTTACGATACTTTTAATAATTTTTATGAGTAATTAATTGAGTTTCCATTTTTAGATGGACAACTGATATTTGGAAGTATAATTAGCCTTTGATTAATATTTACATAATCATAAAAAGTAAAAATAATGACAGACAATAGAATAATTTAATTACAAATATTTAATTAAAGTACTTTAATTATCTATTCACACTCAAACCGTAATAATAATAATAATAATAATAATAATAATAATAATAATAATAATAATAATAATAATAATAATAATAATAATAATAATAATAATAATAATAATAATAATAATAATAACAATAATAATAATAATAATAATAACAATAATAATAATAATAATAATAATAGGCGTTATCATTAGGGATGTCAAAAAAATTTGTACCCATGGACATTCACAGATAAAATTCGTAACGGTTGAGAAATGAATATTATAAATGGATACTCGTGGATAATGGGTATGAGTATTTTTTATATCTGCATGTTAGCGGGGTGGGTATGGGTATTATAGTATCCGTACTCGTGGATACCCGTACCCGCTATACTCTAATTTAAATTTAAAAACATAAAAAAAATGTGATTAAAATATTAACATATTGATTTTGAATGAGTTATTTTCTTATTAATTAGTTTAAACAATATTATTTCTTTGTAAACTGTCATTCAATACTATTTAAATGGGTTATCCGGACTTTATTTGAAATTTATGAATGTTATATATTGTATTTTATTTGAATTTATGATTAAAATATGTCGTTAAATATTTATTTTTATTTTTTTTGTAAATACCTGCAGATATTAAAAAATTATATGGATACCCGCATAACAAATACCTGCACGGATATAGATACGGGTATAGGGCGAATATTTATGTAGCGGTTAGGGTATGGGGAAACTACTACCCGTACTATACACGCGTCATTGATATCCCTAATTATCACACCTTATCACACATGTACAACACTAGTCGAATACATGTGTTCGTATTTTTTCAAATATCTATAAATTATTTAAATTTTAAAAATAATAACTAAATAGATAAAATTGAAAAAATAAAAAATATAAATAATTATAGATAAAATAAATAATATTGTGTAAATATTTTTTATTGTGAATAATTATTTAAAATTAAAAAAATAATTATTAAAATAATAAATAATAAATAACTTTTTTATAATGAATAATTATTTAAAATCAGAAAATAGTTATTAAAATTATTAAACTAAATAATTTTTCATTATGAATAATTATTTAAATTTAAAAAATAATAATTAAAATATAAAATTGTAAAACAATAAAAGATTTTTCAAAAAATATATATTCTTTAATTAATTATTATTATCAAAAGTTTTGAATATAATAACTACGTGGTAATATCACACAATACAAAATCTAATAAAAGGAATTTTGTTGAATTAAAAGGCAGCTCAAATTCATAGTCAAATTTGGGGGTTCATCAAGCAATTCAATTTAGACGGTTTATGCATGAACCAATTCAATTTAATGCAAACAGTAACAATTGAAGCAAAAAAATTCGTAATATCACAAATGTCTGTATTAAAAAAAATGATCTTTTTTCTGAATTAAAATCCGATATAATGCAAACCAAACTAATTGTACTGTGTATCTATTGTAATAATTATTCAAGATATATATTTTTAAAACCATTCAATGCTTTTTTCATAATTAGACACTTTATGTTTCAGAACTCGTATGAACTATAAATTTACTTTGTATTTGCTCTTTGAAAATTTAAAAAATTATCTCCAACTCAGAATTTAAATCAATATTTAGAAACACGGTGAGAGTTATTTACAAAATCTAATGTTTGAGTTTGACCATGTTAGGCTAATTTATGGATTTTATAATTTTCTTTAACAATCATACACTCTTTAAAAACAATCGAAAACCAATTTAATTGAAACTAAACAAACAATTGAATCAGATTTCATTATGAAACCCATTAGATCATAATTAAAAAGCTAAAATCGAAACTATTGCGACTTTTTTGTTTCAAAATTAGTCATTTTAATTTGCCTATTTAAAAAATAAATAAATTTCAATCATTAAAATATAATAAATAACAGAGGGCGCGAAGCCAAAAACTGTAAAATCATTATGTATAAGTGAATTTAATATCTGTTTTAACAGTTTAAAAGTGTAGTAATTATGAACTGTTGTTGAAGAATTAAGTGGATGATACTAATCATATTATGAACTGATAAAACTCCAAATAATCACTGTGTGCAGATACTGACCGAATACTGAAGGGCAAAAGCATAGAGAACTTGCTTAGGCATGGCAAGTGCCCCACGAAGATCATCAATGGAGAGAGTCATGCCCATGCCAAGCATGACGATGTTGAGTCCCATAATTGTCAACTTGGGAGTGACCCAATTGAAGAAACTGGGTTTCATCAACCCCACAACACACCCAATTGAGACCCACAATGGAAATGCTGTTGAAAGAACCTCACTAGCCACCACAAGCCACTCCCCAACACCCCTATTTTCTTTTCCACCGTACATGTTCGACAAAATGCCACATCGAAGTGGACTCACTTTGGAACTGGACACTTTTGGTGTGCAAAGGTTTAGCAGTGGTTGAGGTTGGAAATTGCGCCTGAGTGTTATCCCAGAAGGTGGTGATCTGGGTTGAGTGAAAGCGTAGTAGGGAGGTTTTAGTCGAAGGGTTGTTTCAGGAAGATGGTTGGTGTGGGACTGCAGAGGATTAAATCCATGTACATGAAGACTGCATGCCATTGAAGCTTGCATTTTCTTTCTCTGGGTTGCTTGTTCCACACCCAACAAGGAAAGTTTGGGATGATGAATAAAGTGTTGCACAACCCAACTATTTAAAGTTGCGGATTAACGTTAGCAAATATATTTAATGAATAATACAATTGTTGAAATAGAAATATTTATGTACAGTTTTGATAGTTAATACTAACTTTTTTATGAAGATAATTAATAATAAGTAGTATGGCTTCATTTATTATATAGTGTTAGATCGAAATTCAATTGACCCTCGTATTTGGTTTTGATTGTGTATTTATAATCAAATGTAAAACGTAATTTTCTGTGTATTAATTAGACTATGTAATAATGTGAAGTATCTAGTCTAACCTAATAGTATACATATGTGACTGAATATATACAAGCACGGTTTAAAGTGTGCTTGACAAATGCAAAGTGTCATACACATGCATCTTTTGAAAAGATTGTGATTATATAGTTTTAAACATTTTATAATACATGCCAAACTTTAATAAATTTTTATTTATACTTATAGAGACTATATACTTCCTCGTTCCTTCAAGAATAATGTGTTGAAAGTTTTATGCAAACAACTTTTTTAGAAAAGGTAGGTATTACTCTTTCAAAGTTATTTGAGTTGAAGTTATTTCAGTTGTGCTCAGGCCTACGCTCTACTAAAAAAGATTGAGAGAAGCCTACCTTGGTTTGTGAAGCTTTATCATTCTCTAGAGGCATGCAAAATAAGTCATATGCATTCAATGTTATGTCAAGAGCATTTAATGCATCTATATTTATGATCTGGTTTTGATTTGTAATCTCAACAAGTGAACCAAGTCACTTGTAGTACAACCAAAAAAGGAGTTGTCAAATTGATCCACAAGACTATAAAGTATATTGATAGTTATGGATTACTTTTACACAAAATTTCATAGATATGACAATAGCAAATACACAAAGAACAAATTAAAGTTTACACAAATATGGATCGAATAAGATAAAGACTAAATATAATGATTGTGATTTTTAGTTCTAATAAGTGTTGGAACTGAATAGTGGTAGTAAACTAATATGCAGCTCTTGCTCATACATACAATGATATCTTAGTTTTCCCTATTCCATTCGGCCAGACCAAGTTAATTCCTTAATCATGGTTATCCAACGATCCAAACAACTTTAATAAATTCCTTGCACTGAATTTACTAAATTCATACATTAGGATTCAAAATAGTGGAGGCCAAAAACACAACTTTGTTCGCAACAATTGTCTTTGGATAATTTCATTTAGTTTAGATAATGAAAGTATTTTCCACTAAAAATCTATAATCAAGTACAAAGATTCCTCTTTAGTCAAATACTATGCATAAAACTAAATCAAATGGAAAACAATGAAATATAATTGCATATATGAGACAAAGAGATTATAATGCCCTTCAATTCCAACACAAAGAAGCTTAGCTACTCATGATGAGTAAGATGTTAATATGAATCCAAACAACATATAATACATTGTTTACTATATAAAACTCTATCTAATACAACCTACTAAATCACTACAACTTCTCTCTATTTATAGAGTGAAGTTGCTTTGTTTTCACCGAATGTTTCACTCAACGCCTAAGTGCTCCAGTTAGTATATGATCTTTCCATATGTGTAGGATTGCTTTTGTGCTCACCTTTTTTACACTTCACTAAGAGGATGTATTACCTCTTCTGAAGGGTTTTCTTCTACTGTTGAGAATCTTTTCAGTTTGCTTAGTCCTTTAGAGCTTGCTTAGGTCTTTATTTATTCCTTTGATGGTTTTCTTCTTAGTTTAGTGCATTTCCAATTTGAGGGTAAGATTTTGAACTTGTTTTTTTGCACTTAATCAACTCTAGCTTCATGTGCTTACCAAATTTAACTGTTCTGATTTTTGCTTGATATAATAACACTACAAGAATGTATCCTTTTGGCGTCGGCCCAAATAAGACGCTATAAAGCCAAAACCAAATACGAGCAAAATTGACACTAGGAGGAAGATCGTATCGGCCTAGTGATTGTATGGTGTACCATGCCAATTTCCTAGATTCAAAGGTCAAAAGCAGATGGAGATTTACGGATCAATTCGTGTCGGCTTAACCGACAAAAACACATCAGAATATAATAATCATTTTTTATGCGTGGGCTAAGCCCACTCAAGATGGAAATAAAAAAATGTTTAAAATAGCTTTGAGTGGGTATAACGTGGGCTTAGTGGACGCAACATATTCAAATTAAATTGTTGGCGTCGACTTAGCGAGGGCTTGGCTGACGCAAATGTCTGCGAATTTGGAAATGAAATATTTGTTCCCAAGCACATCCCAAAGACTGCATCCAATTCAAGAACATGCATTCGAACAACAATCCAGGAATCCATTATCATTTCAAGCATCCCAAAGCCTACATCCAAGCATATCCAAGAAATTGCAAAAAAAAATTAAGAGCATTGTGACTTGAATGTGATCAAATTACAAGAATTATACAAAGTCCATAAGTCTAAGATCAAAATAAGACGAGTCTATTGGCATTGTCATTACAGCCACATTATAGTCACATTGGCATTACATTCTAAAGTTTACTACTTAACATATACTAAGCCTAACTACTTAGCTTATACTAAGCATATAAAATCTAGTAGCAACCACGATCAAGCCACAATGCTCATCCAAGTTGCAATCCACAATGGAAGAGAAAAGGATTGAAGTGAAACCTAAAAAGTGAAAAACTAAAATGTAAGGGAGTAATCTCTAAAGCCACTTAATGAGTATCTTAAAATATAATTAAGAAAGTAAATTTTTAAAACATGAATACACAATTTTAACAAAGACAAAGATGTACCATAGGGATGAGCTGATCATCCAAGTCTTCATCATAATGTGGATGTAAGCGACTAGTGCTTGTTGAAGAGTCCACAACCTATTTCTCTAACATCATGGCTAATTGTTGCTTAATCAAACTCAATCTTTCTTGAACGAGAACAAATTTCTTATCAGTTTCATCAACTATCATAGTGGCTTGTTCAGCTCTCATAGTGGCTTCTTTTACTATTTCTAGAAGCCTCTCTATCTCAAGCAATTGTCATGCCTGTACATGATGAATTGTGCAGGCTAAAGTAGAAGGCTGAGTGAGAGATGACACACCATGATGAATTTTGGCAGCTAAGTCTCTTGTGCCATAAACTCTACCTCTACTTTCCCCTCCAATAACATATTTCTAGCATTGAATCTTTGTTGTTGTAGTTCCTGTAGAACTATCCATCTCCATGTCCCGCACACGCTGATGATATGTCTCCTATTTATTCATAATATTTGAAAATTGTTAGAATTATATGAAGAAAAGAAAACTAAACCAACTATCGACAACCTACATATGTTTCATGTGCATGTGAATTTACGCAAGCATTGTCTTTCTTCATATGAGTGACAAGAAATAACTCATTTGGATTCAAGACGACCATGTTTTCGCTCTTGATAAAAGTTATGCAATTAGTAAGATTTTATATTCAGTCATATAGAATGTTCAATAATGTAAGCAAATGTGTTAGACGTGTTAAAGAAAAATTACAAGTCTCAATGCAATCTCAAGGTGAGATTTGTGCCCTGTAGAATGTATTGTTCCACCTTTACCTGATGCTCTATTTGTTTTATTCTGAAAGGATATGTCGTTGAACTCTTTACTCTCCCAATAGTCCAACAACTAAGACCAAGTATTTTCACCCATCCAATTAGGTTTCTTCATTTTGGTCCTAGCTTTGGTGAGCATATCACAAAGGGGTTTTCTAACTTTCGCCTCATATACCTTTTGAATATGCCACATGTTCTCAGGTGCCCAAGTAATATGGCACTGCAAAAATAGAAAAATATAATTATAACTTTTATATAATATCATAGCTCATAAAAAATATATTCTATTACCTTAAAATATGTGAACCATTTAAGTTGAACATCTTTAGGAACCTCCTCATAATGATGGTATAGCCCCCTGAACTGTGTCCTTATTGCCTGGCCAATTGGCTCACTGCCATGGTGGTTAAGTGTCCACCTAAAAAGAAAGAAACACATTTTTTTGTTTTTAAGTACATCAATTAGAAAGAAAATTAAATAACGTAGAAAACTTACCCTTTACCAATTGGTGTAATAATGACCTTGCCATGTTCATTATGTTGCACCTCCTTAATAGGTAAATCATGGTTCAATAGAGGTTCAATAGATGGGGAGGGGTCCACTAGGACATCAGTTGAGGTCTGGAGAGAAGGATGTGGTGATGAGGCTGTTGGTGTCGTTAATCGGTGGAAATCTGCTCCGTTCGACGATGAACGTCTGGATCGACTTTTAGATGTTGATTCGTTCGGTGGAATCAATTGAAAACGCAGTGAAATACTCGATTGGGGTTCGGTGCACTCTCGTCTCTCACGGAAATGCACACAGTTGTGTGTTTGGAACCCTAGGAGGAGAAATCCTCATCTAAGGTGAAAGGTGAGCTGACGAATGGGGGGAGAAAACTCAACCACTATCTCATTCATCTAAGCTTATTTACAATGAAATGGCCTGCACCTTTTATATATTGAAGGGCAGCCGTGAGAAAGCAATTGGAAACGAAGAAACGCCATCTAACAAGGTTCCTAATGACGAAAACGTAAGAATGGTTTAGACAACGTTATAGAACCCTAGCCCTAACAGAGGTTGGGCTTTAAAAGAGAAAGCTCGCGTGATGGGGAGAGGCGTGAAGATATAGTACTGAAACCCTAGCAAGCGTGCTTCAGGAAAACACGCGTGAAAGGAATTCTGAATCTTGACGCACACGAAGTGGGCTGATTCACTTTCCGGAAAGGAAGAGTTTGGCTGTAGTTAGTTCTGGAGGAATTGGGCTGGAAGCCCAATACGTGTTGACACACGTGAAGATTGGGATCCCTGATGCTGCCACATAGTGTTGGCTTTGAAACAAAATGGTTGCTGGCAGAATCATCCGGAAGTCCAACACGTGATGAAAAACGTTGGCAACAACATCTCATTATAGCTAATGTGATTTGGGCTTCTAATATGTTGTTGATCCATGCTAAGAATTAAAGCAGGCTTCTCAGTCCACTTATTTATGCACACTGGTTGGGAAACATTGGTATTGTGAAGAATTGAGCAGCGTGAAAAATAGCTACAATTTAAAAAAAAAACCAAATTAGATAATCATTTATTTGATTAAAAATAAAAGAAATTAAAAGAAATGGGCCTAGGCGTTAGCCCAATGCTATAAGTCTTATTGGGGTCACATCAGGTGCGGTCTGGACGACAGGACCTATAGGAGCTGGGATGAGAACTATATGATTTGGGCCAAACTGAATAGTCTAACCAACTATAGTAGAGGAGTGAAAAGGAGTAATATGTGGCACTCCAGAGTGTGAAGAAGCGTATGAAATCGTAGCATTTTGGCCTTAGAAGGGTGGAGAGGAATGAGAGAGCATAGGTTGTCTGCCCGTGTGGGGGAAAGGAATTAGATGTTCTAGGTTGTTGACTAGTGGATGGTATAGAGGAATAGTGTATACTAGGATGTTGATTTGTGGATGGGGTAGAGAAATCAAACATCCTAGACCGTGGGGTTGTGGAGGTTGTAGAGGAATCAAACATATGAGGTTGTTGGCTACTAGAAAGGTTAGAGGTTGTCAGCTAGGACTGAGAATTAAAATGAATATTGACAAGTTAAATGGTAAGACGACCATGCAAGGCTCTATGCATGCCAAACCAATATTGGCCTGGCAGATGTGTAAGAAGCGCGAAATTTAATTAATTAAACAAATAATTAATTAATAAATACGGGTGGTGAGAGCCTTTATGGTAATTAAAGTTAATTTTTAATGACGTGAAAAAGTACTAACTCAAGTGGTTGAGAGTACTTAGTTGTGTTGAAAGGACTTGGGTTCGAGTTCTATGTGTACCAATTGTGTGTTATTTAATTGTTATTATTTTAATAATATGCTTGATCGTGATGAGTCATAATATAATCCTAGAATTATAAGAATTATCACGAAACATGAATTGGTTCAATGGTTGTGCATTGACTTGACATAAGTGCACGATTGTGTGTTTGAACCTTGGTAGACACAAATTAAACTTTCTTTTTTGCCAAAATTCTTTTTGCATGAATTTGAGGGGCAGGGAAACCCTAGCCGTCTGAGAGAAACTAAGAAGGCTGGGAAAATTATTGCAAAATAGCCATTGAATGATCATTATGTCTAGTTTAATGTCAATTTTCGTTTTGGTCATTAAGGCAATTAAAACTAGGCTTGAAAGTAGGGGTAAAGGGAAGTTTAGTGAGAGGAAGATGGTTTCTAAGGAGATACTAATCAATTGCACTAGAAATTGGAATTTGAGAGCGAGTTGGAGGTCAAGTGTAGAGGATTGGAAACAAGCTTTGAAGGAGACAAGGGGTTGGACTTTTTCTGGTACACAAAGGCTTGAGAAATTCCAAGACTTAAGCAAGGAACCCAGGTTATGGGGAGCTGAGCCTCGTTAATTTCATGTTTAACTGCATCATGTATGGCATGTTTATGTATGAATATTCTCTATTGTTGCTTGAATTTCGCGTTTCTAGAAAATTTTCCAGAAACCGCCTAGCGAGCCTTTAAATACGCTAGGCGACTTATGCCAATTTTAGTGTAATTCCACGTTCCTGTGAGGAATCGCCTGGCGGTCAGCGATGTGTCGTTAAGCGACGCAAGTTGAGCAACACAATTTTCTGGGTTTTTGATGAACGGCCTGGCTGTGATGAATAGTCGCCAGGCAACACGAGCAAAAATGGCTCGATTTTGGTGTTTCGGGATGTCTAGGTTGATTCTGATTGGGAAACCGAGAAGCTATATCGGTTGATTGATTATCAGATGTCATATATTGTTGAATTAGGTTGACATTGGAAGTTAATTTGATGAAATTCCTATGAACATCTTTTAGGGTTGGAAGATTGGGGGTTTTGATGAATTGAGTGTAATTGTTGTTGATTTGCACTGGAATTGTTGCTGGATATATTGTAAGTTGAATAATGGTACCACTATTATCATGATCACTTGTGGAACGACAAAGATAGGCAGGGAAATGCATTGGGGAACTTTTGGTAGGGGCTTTGCAGGTGCTGGAGATTCTGGAAATTCTGGAATTTTCAAAATGGCATGAACTGCCTGACGATACGAGTTGGGCCGCCAGGCGCCAGCGCAGAAAAAATAGGATCTGCGTGGCTATGAAGAAATGGTGATTTTGGTCAATTTGAGAAGTTGATTACAAAGAAAATTGAAGTGAGGAAGACTCAGACAACAACCTAAGGTCGTGATATATGCATATCCTTTAGATAAGATTAAATTGAGGTTTAAGTGTAAGTTAGAAGAATTGTTATGATGTAGACAGTGCAGACTAAGTTAATGACACTTTGGTTAGACATGTGTTTGTGACAGAATAAGATGAAAAACTCTGGAGACTCTTTTGTAAGTAACCAGTTGAAAGTGGGAGAAAATTATGATTCTAAGGATTGTTGTGATCATTGAAATGATAGGAAAACTATTTGGGAGTATTGATTATAGTTGAGTAAACTACTAAGATTGGAACTTCAATTGAGAGTAATGCTACTAATAACGGGAGTTGGAACATCTTGGAGTGTTATCCTATGATGGGGTTCACATGTGGGTGAGCAAGGTTAATCTGAAGCAACTCAAATTATTAAGATCCTTGGATTGGTGAATCTAAAAAGGAATAGGAAAATTGGGGGGAAGCTAAACCCGTGAGAATTAAGGCAATTAACTTGGTAGATATTACTATTAGTTTGGATACCAAGATTGGGGGTTGCAATCTGTTTTGTGTGCTTAAAAACTAGTACTGTGCGAGGGTATGGCGCACTGGAACGTGTGGCGCCTAGTGGTGAGGGTGGTCTCGCCAGGTGATGTCTGCAACATCAGTGTTCTTCGAGGCGCTTGGCGCATGGCTGCACGTGTCCCTCACCAGGCGGTTTGGAAGCGAGTTTCGCCTGGTGGCTTTGGACCAGCACTAAACGATAATGCAGAGGCAGGGCTTGTGATTTGTTTGCTTTGGATGTGCGTGGTCTACAAGGCTTTGGTGATACCTTAAAGGTCGGTTTGCTGAATGTTCCTTGAGTTGTGGCTCGAAATGGCATCTCTTGAGTTGTGGCTCGGGATGACAGATGAACATGAGTAACTCTTGAGTTGTGGCTCGGGTTGGCGAGTGCTACTGGTGTGAGGTGTGAGTTGTGGCTCGTACGGATGGGTCCAGATAGATTGTCCTCCTCAGTATTTAGCTGACGAGTTTCATAGTCTTAGGATGTTACGAACTATGTTCGTATTAGGAACTCTACCTAGCGTTATAAAGTATGGTCTGTAGGTTTCCCGCACAAGTTCTACAAGTTGTGGCTTGTAGGTATGGCAGCAAGACATCTTGAGGTATTCACCTAAAGACGTAGATCATAGGTGACATGGTGGTGGCCATGTTGTGTGGAATTGAAGGATATGAGTTCCTTTGATGTGTAATAAATTATATACAATGTGTGTGTATATTTTATACTGTTAGCTCATCCTATCTGCTTGTGTTTGACGATGATCATGTATTGTGTTACACGTGAGCAGATGATGTTGTAGGTGGATCTGGTGAGACATAGCGCCATAGCAGGGCTAGTTTGGGAGAAAATTTTTACCAGAGTTTTATTATGTTTTTGAATAAATTGTAAACTTTTATATTATCAGACCTGGATATTGTATTAAAATTTTATAAGTATGGATTTTAAGTTATTTTACGATGTAAACAAAGTTTTAAATTTTCTGCGTTTTGGGAAATGAATTCATAATAAATGAGGTTTTGCTTTTATTTCTCTATTTTATTATTTAAATCCGTAATATCCGACCGAAATGTTATAGGATGACCTTACCATCCCTTCCTCACATTCTAGGCATGTTTCCTACAAAAGGGAATATAAAATTTAAGTTTGCAATAAATTTCTTTATTTATCAAATTCTTTATAAGAAATGCAAAGAAATAACATAGACCTAAATTAATCATCTATATTGTCAAGGTCTCAATCTTCGTCTCTATCTTCATCCTCTTTTTAGGAATCATGTACATGTTCATCATAGTCCTCCAATATTTCGATGACACATCAATTATCAATTCTAGAGTTGAGGAGTCAATTAAACCTTGTAATCGTTCGATTGTTGGAATTGGTACAACATTTGGCATTTCTATAAGGAAATTCTTCTTCTAAGTTATCTATTTCAACATGACCTTTTGGCTTTTTTGTGATTGCTACGCACTAACCATGAAAACTTGTACATGTTGCAGGATAAGGGATGTAGTACACTTTGTCTAACTTTTCTGGATGAATGAATAGATCGTATAGCATATTTTTACATTCATCTTGATTTCTACAATATTGTGTTGTGAATGAATCCTTGTGCCACTTTTCGATGTGGGATCAAACCATCTGCAATAAAAGAGAGGAATTTTCTTACTTAGTTTCTCGTATTCCAACTCAAAAATGTTCTCAATGATACAATAGAAGGCATCCTCTTCTCCTTCTGTTACACCTTTTACATGAACCCCACAGTTCGTGGTTTTTTTTCCTCACTCTATTGCTTTGTATGAAACTTATACCCATTAACAAAGTACATGTTCCATGATGTTGCAAGTGAACTAGGTTCCCCTGCTAATGCCTTTAGATTTGGGTTTGTGATCTCATTCATTTCATTGTTAACCTATATTTTGCATACACATATACAAGTTAGAAGATAGGAAGTCAATAACGAGATATGGACATCTCATACACAAATACTTACATAGTAGTTAAACCATTCGGGAAAGGACTGGTGTATAGCAGTGGAGGCTTGTTCAGGATTGATGGAGTTCATTTGTAAGAACAATCTTACAGGAGGAAATTTACACAATTAGTAAGTTAAATATTGATTTAATGCTTAATTATTCGAAACATACCTAGTTTCGTTCCAAAATTTTAAAATGGTATCCACTTTTATGTTTGTGCCAATTTAGTACACAAATTTGTTAATTGGCATCAATGTAGTACATCCGATTAATTTTTCACAAACGCCATTAAGAATAAGGTGATGTGGCATAGGATAACTGAAATGTGCCACAAATCTAAATTGTACTATGGCATTTTTTGTGTTACGTGTGTAGTGGTTTGTTTTAAATGGAGGTCTTCATTTTTTTGCCCTAAACTTCATTTTGCCCCAACCTCCATTTTCCTATTCATCTTCATCACTGAGCAGATAAAGGGATTTGTTGAAGATAATGTCTCGCAGTCGTAGTCATCCTTGTTCTTCTTGTTCGTATGGGTCCCAAAATCACAACGTCTCTTTTTCTCATGTGATGTAGGATTATCTTGTTCCTTTTAGAATATTATTGAATATGGTGATGATTGATTAAGAAAACCAAGGAAATCCCCACTGGACATTAAGATAGAAAACTATCTAGATGTGAAGGTTCCTTTCCAAGGTTCTAGAGAAGAGAAGAATGGATTGATTCAAAACAAATAAGAGTGGACAATACATAAAAAGAGTAAAACCCAATTCACACACACAAAGAAAGAAGAAAGCATAAAATGGAAAGGAAATGAATGATAAAAATGCGAGAAGCACACCACTACAAGGCTAGGCTAGAAGAAGCCATGGCAACCTTGAAGATGAGTGGATGTGTGTCGCCACTTGAATCAAGATTCAAGATAAGGCTTAAAAGAACTCCACTCCCTAGGGAGAAAGACTCTCACAATGGTTGATACACAAAGTTGTTTAATTTCTCCAAAATTTTAAACCCTTGTACAAGTGTTAGAGGTCCCCTTAAATAGAACTATCTAGGGGCCATTGGCAAAAACAAATAAGTTAAAAAGGATTATAATGTAAATAACAAAACCTAGAGTCTAGAAAGTAGGTCAACAAAGGAGCACATGGACACATTCTAGAAGCCTTCTTGGCCAAGGCAAGGTGGATGCTCCTTCTAGATGTTTCTAGACTTCTTGGAGGCCAAGGCATGTGGTCATCCTTTCTAGATGTTTCTAGAAAGCTTTGCTACTTCTCTTTCCTCCACATGTGCTTTCCAAAAGCCATCTAAATGGGCCACTTGTCCTTCCTTGTCCCACCTCTTAATGAACCTACAAACACAAGTGAATTTTGAATTAGCATGTGGGCTTTAGGTTAAGCTAATCCTTTAAGTCAACAAGTCAACCCAATGTCAAGGTCAACAAGTCAACTTAAAAATAGTCAACCAAGTCAACTTAATGGAATTTTAAACTAAAGAAAATAAAAGCAAAGGAAGGGATCAAGGAACTCCTTTTTTTCTAAGCATGTGCCATGGGCCATCATCCTTGGTAGGGATCAATCCTTTATCATCGTGGGTGGTGTGGGTCATTGGGTGGATCTCCAATTTGCCATTATGGGGAGATTGTAGTGTTGAGAGTGGTAAGAATAGTGAAGAATGGTGGGAAAAAATTTTGGGGTTGCCCTAACTATAAGGTTTGAGCTATGATTTTCATTAATTTTTTGGTTAGTAGTAGTGTTGAAGGATAAGGAGATATTTGTTGATGTTTTTTTTTGTTCAACAGCGAAGTGGAAACGAACATTTCAAAGGATGCAATTACTTCAAATGGTGCAATGAAGATATTTTGGATGAAAGGGATGCAACTATTGGTAGACAGAGCAAAAAAATCAATGATCTAGAGGAAGCCCTGATACATTTTGAGAAGTGGGTTAAATTTTTAATTGGGACGATATTATTTTTAGGTTTGATTAACATCATCATTGTATATGTGTTGTTTAAAATTCGTTGAATGGCTATAGTGATTTGGATATGGTGTGAAAAAGAATGATTATATTTTTTTGAATGATTGTAATTTACTGCAATATGAAATGAATGGGAAGTTTCATTTCTTCTTCTTGTTACAATAATGACTTGTATACAAATATAAAGAGAAGCATAAAATGTGGTTTAAATATGGCTGAAATTGATCTAATGAATGAGATGTACATAGCAACATTAAATCTAAATTCTCACTTAAAAACTTGACTATGGTAATTGCATACGATAAGTTACACAAAAGAAAATCAATGATTCGTAGATCCAATTTAGCAAATTCACAGTCATATTTGTTGACTACAAGATAAACATCCAAGATAAACACCCAAATTCACAATCATACGATAACAAAGCACGTTCATTGTTGAATACAAGATAAAGACCAAAATAATGTGTCCAGTGTAACATCCCGGTAGGATATTACTTAAAAATAAATAATTAAATAAAACAGAAATAAATACCTCATTTATTATTAATCTGTTTCCCAAACACGCGGGAAATTTTAAAACTTTAAAGTTCGTGATACGATAGTTCATAGTCAAAATATCTAGAATTCACATTTACAAATTTAAAACCAAAATAAAAACAATAATTCAAATTACAAGAAAATTTAATAATAATCTTTGTAAAATTCCCATGTATGTTGATCCCTCACTCCGCCAATAAGCATCTCTTGGCTCACTTGAAATATTATCTGCTCCCGAATAACAAGTTACCCGATCATCGCCACACACACACAGAGATAGGGTGAGTTATGCACATAATCATAATTAAATATGAAATAATTCCCAGCCAGTGAATAATTATTTATTTATTTCCAAAAACACCCATTTTCCCCCACTCATAACAAATTATGAGTTCATGCATGTATTCTAAAATCTTGGGATTTCATGTGCTTCCACGACCCTCCTCGCTCGTGGTCCAACCTACAAGCCTATCCCGCTTGTAGTCCTGCTTCACGGACTCCTTCGTCCGTCATCCGAACTCCTCACTCAGACCCGGACCGCATACCCGCCTTTCCTACTATGAACTCCCTCGCTCATAGGATTCTCAAGTTGAACATGAAATGAACTCCCTCACTCATTCATCCCAACAAGAGTACCTCCGGTGAACTAACTGTCCACGTTCCGCATGCGGTCCACTCAACACGAACTCCTCGTTCACGACTCATTCGAAGCACATCCCAAAATCCTATGGACTTAGTCCTTCAAGCCATAACATCACCAACACAAGCATAAAATCCCTAAAATTTATGAACAACAAACAAATTAGCTTAAACAGCTCACACAAACATAAATAATGCATCATTCTCGCTTAAGCCAAGTGTCTTCACCCAGGCTAAACCATCATCCTCGCTTAAGCCAACCTACCTCGCCTGAGCGAGCGTGTCACAGTGGTTGTACCACTTCATCTCGCTTAGGCGAGCTCTTCTCGCCTGGGTGAGCCCTCTGTTCGCTCAACACTCAAAGCTCCTTGCCTGGACGAGGATTCAACGAAGAAAAACACTAAGTCTCATCGCGACCTCGCTTAGGCGAACCATTCTCGCCTAAGCGAGTGTATCTATCGCTCAAAACCCCAAAACTCCTCGTCTGGGCGAGAAATCGCGCTCAAAACGTCCAGGTTTCCTTGCGACCTCACTTAGGCGAGCCAATCTTGCTTGAGCAAGAGAACATGTCGCTCAACCCCTAACTTGGTCGCTTGAGTGAAAAACTCAAACCAAAACCCTGAATGAGCTTTTGCAACTCTCGCCTAGGCGAGAGAGACTCGCTTGGGCGAAACTTGCAGAGTTTCACCACTGTTCATGCACCAACAACACCAAAACAATGCCAAATTTACAATATATACATTCTTATTCAATCTGTTTTATCAATAAAACCATAAGAACAGACTTTAAGCATGTTTTAATCCCCAAAAAACAAGGTTTGGCCATAAACAACATCAACAGTACGAAAACCCTCATTCAACTCATATAAAACACCCAAAAGGACTTTATACACAACATCCCATCCATCAATTCTCAATCACAGTGCACATAATACCACAATCATACCACATAAAGTCCAATTTAGAATAAAATGCAGAAACACATGCAAAACTCGTACAAATAAACTCAACACTTTTTTAGACCCTCTTGGCTTCCCCATTCTGCTAGGGTTCTCTCTACCTTTTCACGTTCACTCCAAGCTAAATTTGGCAAAAATAAAGGTTAATTCCTTTCTATCAAGGTTTAAACCCGTGACCTTCCACTCATAAGGCCAAAGCACAACCACTATGTCAATTCACATTTAGTGATAACTGTTATAATCCTATAGTTATGATATCACTCACTATTTACAAATATATTAACAAAATGATAATAAATCAAATAACACACAACAGGCATACATAAGACTCAAACCCAAGTCCTCTCACACAATCAAAGTACTCTCAACCACTTGAGCTACTACCTTTCCACGTCACATCAAACAATATTTAATGTCATAAAGGCTCTTCCTACCTACATTTATTAATTAATTAATTAATTAATTAATTAATTAATTTTAACGAGTCTTACATTCAGTAGCAGACAACTTTCCAATTTCACAGTGATATTAGTGGGGCCTTGTTCAAACCAAAATGCATCTCAAAATACATCATGAAGTTCTAAATCCCAAAAAGTACATTATAAATATATCTTACATGTTCAAAATCTTTAAGAACAACTAATTCATGGCTTCTAAACTGCTCCTTTTCTAAATGGCATTTTTTTCCTAGCAAGATCCGTTTTGATGGTGACATAACTTCAATGTTTGAATTCATCTCCCATATATCTAGATTGTTGACTGGGTATGAGTGGAATATACGTCTCTTCATAGGTTGATCTATTAAACTAGTGTGGGATAGTTTGTTCCACATTCAGATTTAGAAACCTCATGATAGTTAGGGAGTGACGTCATGGTATTCCCGTAATTGTCCACTTCCTACAGGTAAATTCAAATTGATCAAGGTTGACCACAAACTTGTCCCCAACCATGGTCATGTGCCTGACCTCAAACAGTTTTTCTCCAGCCCAACTATCAAAACAAGTCAATTAAGATTAGGCTTATGAAACAATTCTATTAAACAAACTACATGAAATTGCAAAACCACAAACCTTGGTATCCAGAATTGGGTCTTCTCTAATTCTTTGTCTAGTCTTTTCTTTATTTTGGGGTAGAGGGATCCCTCAATGGTCTTGATGTTAGTCATATTTCTTATCCATATTTTCATAAGATATATTCTTATCTCTTCCATCATTGTGATGATTGGTTTACTTCTGGCATTGACTATTACACTATTGAAGGCCTCGCGCATATTATTGATAAGTGTGTCATATATAGCCTTGCCCGTGAACTTGGACCTGGACCAAAATCTATTGCAAAACATCAAAATGAAAGGCATCAATTAGTACTATAGCAGATGTTAATAGTTGACAGATTATAACAAAAGTGAATGCAAAGCGAACCTTGGTGGAATAGCTAACAAATGCTTAAAGGCATCTTCATTGATATCCTTCATGTCTCTCATGACTGCCTCCCAAGCTTGAGGGTGAGTACATGTTGTTACCTTCCATAACAATCTCTCCAATTTTTTCCCAGGAAATTTTTTTCAAAAAATTGCATTTATGTGGCGCACACAATATCGTTGCTCTACCCAAGCAATAATTCTTGTAATGCTGGTAGTAGACCCTGTAAAATAACACTCACATAATTATACTACACAACAAATAAATAAAAATATAAAAAAATATGATTCAGACAAAGAAACTCACTTTCTGTTGGTCTGACATGAAAGTTGTTCCTGAACACACTCTAGGCCCGCCAAGATCATCAACCAAAAGTTCCAAAAACCAACTCCAAGTTTCCTTATTTTCAGCTTCTACCACGGAGTATGCCAATGGAAGCATTTGATCATTGCCATCTCTTGCCACAATTGATAACAACTCCACTCCATATTTTCCTTTTAAAAAACATATGTCTAACCTAATAATAGGTCTACAACTTACAAAGTTGTCTTTACAAGCCTTTAAACACACATAAAGTATTCTGAAAATTTTGTTACCTTCATTGTCTTCAACACTAACATTTACAGTAGATCCAGGATTTGACCTTAACAACTCATGTGCATAGTCATATACCATTTTATATTATTCCCTAAAGGAACCTTCAATATTGTTATATGCCATGGTTTTTGCTTTATGAGAAGTAGACCTCGAGATGCCCACATTCTATTTCCTTCCAACTCTATTTCTTATGTTTGTCAAATTTATTTCAGGATTGTCTCTAATACTTTTGTTCTAACCTCTAACTTAACCATTTTGAAGTCATCAACCTGATATTAAATTCCCTACTACAGCTATGTTTGTTGATTATTCTTTTTAATTGCCAACTACTTTGTGCAGCTCTATAATCATAGTAAGCATACCAATTACATGTGCCTTTTGCCCCTAAACATTTAACACACACTCTTTGTTTGTCATTTCTAAAAATCTTTAACTTCCTTCCATTGTGCACACTATAAGTTCCTATAGCTTCTACAAATTCTTCCTTTTCGGTGAAGTATGTCTCAACCTCCCACTTGTAGTCTTCCATACTTTTTGGCATTGAAAAAATCCCCCACTTTCCAAAATTGTCTCTATCATGTTCAGATGAATCACTATATTCAACACTATTTAAACTCTCAAATTCCCACTCAGTGTCAGATAAACCCCTATTCTCTGCATGATTGCGATCAACACTTGGTCCACTAAAATCAATTTCACCAATCCCAACTTCCACATCCACATCATCATGACCTTCCCAAGAGTCATCTTCATCATCTTGATTATGGATACTAACATCCACTAGTTCTTCTTCATTAAAAGAATCCCCTACGAACTCATCCTAACTACTCACATCAAACTCATCGACATTCGGCTTATGAACACTCTCTTAAATCCCATCGTCTTTATTATCAACCTCAGCAACACCCTCACTCACACCCACATCAACCTCAACCTGACTCCTACTCACACCTACATCAACCTCAACCGAACCTCACTCACACCCACATCAACTGCAACTTGACCCTTTCTCACACCCACATCAACCTTAGCAAGACCCTCACTCACACCCATATGAACCTCAACCTGAGGCTGAGGGTACTCTTCAAACTACATTTCATCTTCAGCATTACCAACACTCACACCCACATCAAACTCAACCTTAGCTTCATTGTCCACATCCAATTTCACATGAACCTCAGCGTCATACCACTCATAATATGTAAATTGGAAAGAATTTTTCCACTAGGTTTCTTTGATTCAATGGAACACCAGGTTATTCATCTACCCATCGAAGTAATGCTTGGTAGTCCTATTCAATATCGCTGGATGTATCCATTTGAAAGGTAATTAAACATTGTTCTTCAAAAATCTTCATTGACTTTTCCTAAATGGATGCTCTATTGGAAAAAATCTTTTATGACAATTAAACCAAGTACTTTTACCCCTATGACTTAATGTAAAAGCTTTCGTGTTTTTCATACAATGGGACATGCTAATTTTCCTTTCATCCCCCAGCCACACAACATGGCATAAGCAAGAAAGTCATCTATTGTCCAATCAAGGAAGCTCACATTACACAATTTTCTTTTGCAAAAACAATCATATGTCATGACACCTTCATTCCACAATTTATGAGGTCATTAGTAAGCGGTTGCAAGTACACATCAATTTTTTTTTTGTTGGGTTTGTTGGACCTGGTATAAGACTTGTTAGAAATAAGAAAGGTTTAGTCATACACAAATCAGGTGGTAGATTATAAGGAGTAACAAACAAAGGCCAATAAGAGTAAGGAGATGTTGAAGCTTAGACGTAAAGAGTGAAGCTATCAAAACATAAACCGAGTCCTATATGTTGTGGGTCAACAAAAAATTGATACACAATGTCAAAGTGTTTCCAAGCTTTTCCAGTGGATGGATGTCGCAACACACCATCATATCTTTTATTTTCTTAATGCCATCTCATTTGTTTTGCAGTTTCCATTAATGCAAATAGACGTTGTAATCTTGGGATTATTGGCAAGTAAAACATTCTTTTAATCGGAACACTTCTGTGTCTTCTCGTGCTAAGATGACAAAACTTCCATTTTGTTAATTGTTCATCATCCTTATAATACAACATGCACCCATCTTCACAACAGTAAATCTTTTGAGCCTTCAACCCAAGACTTGAGACTATCATTTTGGCTTCATAGTAGTTCTTAGGTATGCAATTATCTTTAGGAGTAACATCAACAAGCATCTGAATGAAATAATCTAAGCATTTTTCAGTAGCATGCCAATTGGTTCTAGCTACTAGAAGCCTTATAGTTATTGATAATTTTGACTCAATTGCCCCTTCATAAATTATTTCATTTGTAGTAGCTAGCATGTTATAAAACCTTTGCGCTTCAGCATTAGAGGACTCTTCACTCCCCACGCTGCCATCAACAAGCAACAAATCACATGTCTACATCTATGCATCATACACCATCTCAGTCACATTTGGAAATTGAAAGCCATAATTCATGCTTTCGTAGCTACTAGATGCATAACATAAGTTCTTAACATTTGATTCATCTTCTCCATGATTGACTCAAATGTTGTATTTTGACATAAATTTAGATTGTAACAAATGAGCCCTCACATATGGTGGCTTAAGGATTTTCTAACATTTGCAATTGATGCATAAACACCTTATCCCTTTATCTACGATAAAGTAATGATGTGACCCCACCAAGCCCAATTGCACCTTCAAGCCCAAGCTCAAGCCCAAGCCCATTAAAAGGCCTAATAACAAGAAGTATGATGAAGAAGATTCAAATGGGCCTCCCAATAGATGGACATAAATCTAATGGGCTTGTCACATTATTTTCATGGGGCAAAGAAATCAATAAGACTTAAAGAAGTGCATCAAAGCCCAGTAGAATAGATTTTAAATTGGGCCAATGTTTGGGTTTTGCTTTCAATAATGGTGTAAGACATAAAAGTAAGTGTTACATGTACAAATGGGCTCTACCCACTAAGAGTCTCCCTTAGGCCATGACATCCTCATGGATCATGCATCCCATGGAGCCAAGTCCACACTCCACCCATGCGCCTCCTTCATCCAAGGGCTAAGAGAGTGTCTTCTTTTTCAAGTCTTCATCCAAAGGCTAGGAAGATGTCTCCTTCTCCAAGCCACCATCCAAGAGTGATGATTAAAGCTTCTCCTCCAAGCTTGATCTAAGGGCCAAGAATTAGTCTAGCTTTTAGGCTCACATATAAAAGCCAAAAGTAGACCATTTGTACATTTTAACTCTTGAAATTTCTAATAGAATGTTTGTGTTGAGATCACTCCACTCTTCTATTATTTTGAGAGTACCTAAGCTAGAGGTTTACAACATTTCCTCTAGCCACCTTCCACTAGTCTAGTTTCTAGTCTAGTTCTCCTTTCACCACTCCAAATTCCATTGCTACAAGAGCCTTAAAAACTTGTCTCCATGCCACTTTTCGCTTCCTATGAAGTTCGTACCAACCACCACACATTGGAGCTCCATCAAGTAAGGTTGCTCCATTACTTTGGTTATAACTTTGTCACTCAAATGATGAACTCTTGTCTAAGTCTCCTTGAAGGATCGAGCATGTAATACATCAATCTACGATCCATTTTTTCTACATGTCAAACATCAAAACTTTAACAACTACATAAAATGTTCAACCATACATACATATAGTGTTGTTTTAAAGTCGATTTAATTGACTCTAATAGCATCCCACTTGTGGTGAACTCAATTCACCGAAGAGGGGAAAAATTACTGCCAATACACTCCCCCAATACCTAAAGGTGGCTAAAACAACCCCATTTTTTACATTTTCCTCTTTTAAGAATAAACATTAAGCATACGAAATCTCGACTAATTTAAGTCTTCTTTATTGATTTTTTTTGTTTTCAATAATATATATATATATATATATATATATATATATATATATATATAATACTTTGACAAAGAAAAATAGGTATGGTACTAATTCCCAACTGAATTACAATATACGTTCTTTTTATGAATTACACATGACCTATAAAAAAATTGATATTCAATAAATTTCAACAAATAAGTATACGTTCAAAGAAGTAAACTAGAACATGTATTCATAACATTTCCTTTTCCTATGTTATAAAAGATACTAATAGTGTGGTGTTTGTTAGTTAAGATCATCAACAAAGGGAATCCAACAAGAATGATGAAAGAAATAAAAAATAGTTATATATATTGTTGACAAGAAGATGATTATCATATTTTTTTGAACATATGGTAGTGTTAAATACTTATGAGTTTTGAAATTTTCAAATTTAATTGTCTATTTTGCAGATTTCATTGAATGGGTCAGTTATGATCATAGCAAACTTTGGTAGAATGAGAAATGTGGGATCAAATAAGTCTCAAGAGATTGAGATGTTACCATATCATTAAGAGCAAGTCTTATTATAATAGGCTAAAACATATGAAACCTCGACTAATCAATGGCATTATCCAAAGAGAAAACTGACCTTGCTTGTTAACTGCCAACACAAATTAACCTCTACTCCAAAGTCCTTACTTCAGCCCCAACACTCTGCTTCAGCCCCAACACCCTACTTCAACCCCAACACTCAGTGATTCCAATCACAGGACCACCTGATTCAAAGTGAAAAACGACATCAAAAGTAAAATATTATACATTTAAAAAGTAATCTTTAAACCCATCTCACTTACGCACCTGAGGTTCAATCTTTCAACTCCTCAAAAGTTCTTTCCCTCCACTTAAAACCCTTAACGACGAACACCAAATTCAGAAACCAATACCACCAAAAGATTACTAAGTTAGTAATGCATTTATTACATTTAATAAAAAATGCAATGCCTTCAATCACTTACCTCTTCACAAACCCTCCTAGTGCAAACGAAATCGCAAACCCTTTCATCTTGCAAGCCTCTCAATCACCTCCCAATCACCTCGTAAGTGTTGTTCATAGGCATTGTTTGCAGTCACAGAGAAAGGAGGTAGAAATGTGGTTTGCTGAAGGTTCACTTATGCGATTAAAGCTCGTCGCAGAGAAATGGGGGAATGAATTCCTTACTCACTTGCTCGTCGCCATTAAGGCTCACTTGGTCAAGGAAACTCGTCGTAGAGAAAGAAACGTTTCTCTCACACTCGTGGCAGAAACGGGAAAACGAAATGGGGGTAAACCTAAATGGGTAAACATTTAGAAATGGGGCTCACTCTAGCACTTGGCAGAAGGGGGCGCAAGCTGAACCTCACTTGGCATAAACAAAATAGGAGGAAATAGTGAAATTGGGAGAGGGGGAAACGTGAAATTTACTGTGAATCTTGACCTAATATTTTTTTTTTCTTTTAATTAACTGAAGCATATGTAGGCCATCCGACACCACTAATTGAGGCATTATGAGTCAACCATCCGACGGCACCCATTAATTCATCACGCTAGTTTATTTTCCTTTAATAACATTCTTGTAATGTAAGAAAATGTAAACTTAAGTCAACGAATTGAAGTAACTTCTTTACATGTAATCGTTTTGTAATTCCAAGTTAATAAGGGTCTAATTCACGAAAAATCCTTCAAAGTTGTCTATAAGTGCCTAAATTAGATATAAAAACAAGCAAAATGGACACTTATTAGTCTTGAAGCTTTAAAGTATGCTTAGATACAAGAAGAATAAGTAGCAGAAGAAGAACTTCACACCAGCCACAAAGGCTATGCAATGACTCTTTTATTCCCGAGTTTTATATATAGAAGATCTCTTTGAAGAAGGAAGATTGACAAAGGTCTTAATACAAAAACGAGCTCATGTTAAGGAGGAACATTGCTACTATTCAAGTGTAATCTAGTGATATTTAGTTCCTCGTAAGACAATTCCTCTTTTAGTTAGCAATCTAGTGATATTTTATATCATTATATTTATAAACCTTTCGTTTTTAGCAAGAAATCATTGTAGTCCAAATAATACTTGAGTTTTAGCTAGGAATAGCTACATTCTAAATAATATTTGTTTGTATCTTTGTAGTATTAGTCTACTTAGTAAGTCTTGATTAATTAATAAGAATTGGATGTAATCTTCGTTAACATACAAATCAGAATAAAATTTCCAGCAAAAATTTTCTTACCTATTATTTATTATTTCTTTGTTCACTACATATTATTGTTTTGCACTTACAAAATGAGTTTTACAAACTAAGTTTTAGAAAACTTTTGACATATCATATGTGATATAAAACACTTATTTGACTATACATCATCAAACCATACATTGGAAAATTTTCAAAAAATTTAAATACATAATTCAACTCTCCTTCTTGTATATTTGACCAGTTTTCACACACAATTCTGAAATTAATAATTCTTATGTTACTAGCTATACTATATGCATAAATTAAAATGTTCTCTTTTGTACTTTAATTGTGTAATTTGTACTTTATCTTCACCTTTTTTTGTTAACATTTTATTTTGGATTGATATCTTATATAAAAAATACTCGATAAAATTTAAATACTAGTATATAATATTATATTATTAAAATGATTAACAAGTAGATATTTTTTAACGTATAAAATTATTATCTTTCTATTTTATTATGTGTGTTAAGAAAAAATATGAGAAATGCAGATAATTTAATTGTACAAAATTTGATATTAGTTATTTATTTTTAAACCATAGAGCTGAATACGTAACTTAACAGGAGTATCTTATAATTTAATATATATTGAAATTTAAACGGTTGATACGGAAATATTATTGAGGCCTTTTAAACATTTCATTTTTCACTATTATATTTTCTTTTTTAAATATATATATATATATATATATATATATATATATATATATATATATAATATATATATATACATATGGTTGAAGATTATTGTTTTAGATTGGATTATGTTTTTCTATAAAAAGGACAAACTTTGATTGTATATTGTTAGTTTTCATTTTTAGCTCAATTAAAAAATGTTGAAGTTTATTAAGTAAAATGCAAAGAGGAAAATTTTGATAAAAATAATAATCATGTTTACTTAAAAATTAAAATTCTTAAATAAAAATGTATTTGCCTGGATATTGTGGGAGTGAAAAACATCCTCAAACAATTTGCTAATAACAAAAATTGAATCTGTTTAAATTACTACTTTTCAAAATTTTGATTAAATTTCTAGTCATGAAAATTAGCAAAGTTTTTAATTATTCAAGTTTTATGTATTATAAAAAAAAATAAGCAGAGCTGACATTATTAATATTTTTTTATAATTTTGCTGTTTCATAATTAATATAATCATGGCATAAAAATATAGCTGCTTAAATATTTGTCATTAAATGATTCAACAGCTATTTGGATATCAACAGAGACAAAGTATGTCTGCTGCACATAAGTTTTCATTAAGGATCAACATGGAACAACTTAAATAATTTGTACAAATTTGTCTCTAACATCTGATGAACTAGGAAAGGGCCTCAAAGCAAGAGAAGCTAGCTTAGACCATCACCAACGACTGCAGGAGTGGTGCAATGTGCCTTTCTTGCAATACCATATTTCAAAGCATTGTTCACCTCCTCAAGGCTTGCATAAATATAACCCTGAGTATTGTATACTGAATTCACCGTGCCACATATTGCAAAATAGATTCTCTTCAAAGGAAGTCTTGCAATAATAATGTAAAATAAGTGACAATCTATACCTATAAGTACCACATACCAGTACCTGTACCTCGTACCTGGTAACTATGATACAAAAAATTTCAAGTTATTCATTGTCACAACTTCTGGTTGTCACCCTCAAATAGTAATTGCTCCTACAAATTGAATCAAACAGGGATGTTGCCAACTCCAGTTTCAGACCACATCTAGCAGCCAAAGGTCTTTTCTTACCCTGAAATCTGTTTTGTGCAGGAACAAGAAGCAGTCACTATAAGAACTACACTAGAAAGAGTTATTCATTACTGTAGCACTTATGTTAGTGAAATTTCCCTTTTCTTACTAGAGTACTACAGATAGAGATTGATATTTGCATGTTTTCTGACGACATTGTTCCAGTTCAGTAATAACAGATCTATGCTGAATGAATCTTTCCTCATTATTTTATTACATTAAATGACATTTTGTTACCAGATAGTAAATATAGGTTACAGATTCATCAACACTCTAAAAAGTTAAGCCACAAAGAGATAAATGATGAACAAAAAGGTTATAAAAGGCCACTTGGAAAATATGGAAAATTGGAAACAAATATAACATGGATTATGCTTCATGTCAACTAGCATGTTGTCTATTAGGAAAACTACCCATACAAATTAAAACTGTTATTCTATGTGGGCACCCACCAATCACATAATTTTAACTGAATAATTCTTGCTCACATACATTTTAACTATAAACCATAGATTATCAGAAGAAGAGACTAACATCACCCTCTGGCTGCAAGGATTTTATCCACTAATTTCATAGAAAAAATTCTTGTACCCAGAAAACAAGTAGAGAAAGGCAACCTCATAAAAATACTTATTTATTTCAGTAATAACCAGAAATGAGTATGCTGCATCATTACTTTTCTTCTTTGGAATCAAAATACTTATTTATTAAGTCCATATATTGATTCAGTAGGAAAACTATCTTGTGCATTGAGAAGATTCTCATGAAAAGATTGCCTATGGCAAAGACCAGAAACATTACATATTTGCTTTTGCCTTTGGTCTTTTCAGCAGAACTGATCATACATATGACACTATCAGAGGTTCTCTGGAGCTGTCCCTGGATTTTTTCTCGTAGTAGAAGTATAATATCAACTGTGTCACTCCTAAAACAGTTCCTATCCCATTTGGCACCTACAAATCAAGTAAAGATTTAGGTACAGTTGTACTGCAAATATAAATCACCAAAATGAACATTTCAAACTAAAATGGGTATCCAAGAATAAAATAGATAAAAGTAGGAGTTGGAAGCAAACTTACATAAATGAAGGCATCATCATTGAACAATCCATAAAGAAAGAAAGAGGTGCTCATTAGGAAGGTGGAAAGTGAGAGATAAAATGGCATGAATTCAACACTCTTTGTCTGAATGACCAATTTCTGAGAAATATAGCATGTGATGTAAGTAAATTGACCCTTAACAGATATTGCTCATATTATACATGGAAATTAAGGAAACAACACACTCACAATTATAAACAATGGTGAGGCAAACATCGAAATGAGAGATGCACAGCTCAAAAATCCCACAAAGAACCGACGCATTTGAATGTCATCTATTTGCAAGCTTCCAACTAATATGATTGCAAATACTCCAAGAACTGCCACCAATAATACAATCATTCTCACCTACTCAATGGAAGTTTAAAATACAGTTTCAGAAGTAACCACTGAACTTTGTCCTCTATCATAAAAAATAAATAAATAATCGTCCAAATTTCAACAGAATCAGAGAGCTAACCTTCTTTGATTTCTCAGCATACATCAGGAAGAGAATTATATACCCAAACTGAAAGACTGCTCCAATTGAGTTAACAGTTGTAACCAACAAATTATCAGTAGATATCAGAGGTGTGCCATACCACATGCAGATCAAGCAGTTCAAAAGAGAATAAATATATGGCAACCCTGAGAACATCTCCGTGGACCCATTTCTGATAATTCTCCTAAATGTGGGTCTGCGTATTAAAAACAGAACAAGAGTTACACTATGAACACAAATAACCAAAAAAAGAAAAAAATCGTCTGACATCAACAGTTCTTCAAATCCATAATGAAACTTACATGGGAGACACAAACAACCCAAAAGCAAACACATTCCCTGCAAATAAGCAAGTTAATATAGTGAAAATGTGATAATCAACAACTAAAATTGTTCTGCTTTTAATATAGAAATCATCAAAGCACCTGCAACCCCAGCTGCATCCTTGGCAACTTTACAAATGGAAAAAACAGCAAACAGAGACATTGATGAATCCTGAAACACCAACTCCAGATAGACACCAACAGAGTTAACTAAATGAAATCAAACCCTCAATTAAGCAAATTATACGATGCACTTTCTATTTGTAACAAATTTTGAAGCATGCCCTTGAAGTCGTCTGCCCTTTTTCTCACCAAGGTACCTCCTTTATCTCTCTCTTCAAAATCAAATTTATGATTAACGCTAACCTCATATATATATATCTATATATATTTTATTTATATATGGTTGAAGCAAAGGACTTCACAAATAAAATAAAATAAAAATAAAGTGACTTTCAAGCCACGAAAAAGAAACCAATTTGCATTTGAGATTTGAGTTCGTCCACATATTGCTATTAATTTGACGGCACTTTTTTTAGCCTATAGTGAAAGTGTGCTGTGTTGGAAATAAGGATGAGCTGTTAAGGATTAGAACGGTGATGAAAATATAATAATACCAATGTTTTCTCTTTCTAATTTTTATAAATAATTTCATTTCACTTTATAAACTGATTTTCGTAAATTTTAATAAAGCACGTGGTTTAATTTTTTATATATTTATAATAAGATCAACCATTTTATAAATAAAATATTTACTGGTTTTATTGAGGAGTATTGCACGTCAGAAAGACTATTAAAATTAAATGATGTTATTGTAAACAATTAAAAAAATGTTTTTTTTAATAGTCTTAATCTTTATCGTGGTTGAGTAGGATTGTTATTCTTAATTCTTATGGATATGTTCTACGAATATTCTTTGTATATATGAATCTTGAAGGGAATAAACCAAACCAATTACTGTATATTGTTATTTTCGATAATTTAATTTTTAGAATTTAGTCATTGAAGGAAACTATTTTTATATTCGCAGATTAAGAAAAGTAATTAAAGTATTATTATAGGTATAATAATGTGAAATTTTTTTACAGAATGCATTAAACTGACATTTCCAGTGGTTGTTAAAATTATTCCACACACACACACACACACACACACACATATATATATATATATATATATATATATATATATATATATATATATATAAAACACTGGCATTCTATATTTATTAAAAATAATATTGGTTCTTCAGTTGGATTTCATTCTGTTTTTTTATAAAAATATCATTCAAACAAACATAAAAAGTCAAATGAGATTTTGTTTGGTTAAATTTTAATATTATACTATTTATAATTAATTTTACTATTTTGTATTATAAAAATGTTAAGCATTTAAAAAAAACAGTAAATTTTTCAAAGGAAAAGACGTTTCATAAATTTTGAATAATGATCACTAGTTAGTATAATATCTGTTACCAAATCGTCATAAAATTGGGAAATACAATAATTATAATATATTCAAATTCTGAAACAACTTCGAAATTTGTTATACTTGTTAGTTATTAATTAATTTTCAACAGATAATTGTTTTGCAGTTTTTTTTTTCAATCACAAGTAGAATAGGAATTTTAGAAATTATTTGATTTTGATCACTTTTCAATTTTGTTTTTTAATATTATTTAGTTATTTTGTTGGATTAGTCGGAAAACTCCTAACATATATATAAAAGAAACTATTAGTGTTATTTTAATCTTTTATTTTGAAAAATACAAAAGAAATAATTTAGAAAAAAAGAAACGCAATTCACGAGTCATTATAGTGTAACTGTAATTTTTATGATAAAACATAAGGGATAATTGATATAAAATGTTAAAGAGTGATTGAACAAGACTATGAAACTTTTGATATTATTAGGCAGATGTTAAAAGTCCTATTATATTATATATTATGTACGAATTTATTATGATAAATTAAACAAACACTTTAAAAATAAATAAATTTTTTAATAAACTAGATATAATTTATGTTCTTACGGATAACAATATTCTCTAAAAGTTCACGACACTTTTCAATCTTAGATCTAAAAAGTTTCTTGATCCCTGATTTAGGGTTCAGTGTTTCGCTTTGAATCGGAAAAGAGCATATCTACAAAAAATACTCTAGCGCTCAAGTTATGAGTATACGTCAACAAATAATAAATATTATAATAATGAATGTAATTAACTTATCTTATAAACATTCTAGTTATATCATGTTTACGAATTTTTACCTAATTGGGTTTAGTTGAACAAGTACTAATAAGTCTTAATTATTAACCTTAATTAGTCACAATTTCTTTCTACTTTCATAATTTATTACCGACATAATATAGTGTCAATCGAGAAGATCTCAACTATTTATGTAACATCTCATTTTTATCAGCTTAAAAGTTAATAAAAATAGGGAGTTTTATCATAGTTTCAAAACAGATAATTGAGTGTACACAATACATTAATACAGTCTTACAACAGATATGACTATAAAAATATATCACTTATACACTTAAACTAAACTAATAAAACTTTATACTTGAATCGACTACTACTAAAGCTCCCACTAAGAGGGCTCCTTCTCAACCCTAAATGATGGCTCTTCATCCTCCAAAAGTGCCTCTGACATTACAACCACATCTGCTCCCACCGAAAAGGTGATCATCACAAAACGAAAACATACAACACGAGACCGAAACACAAAAAGCAAGGGTAAGCTAATCTGATAAGAAAAAATCATGCAATTCAATTATAAACAGAAACCATGCAATCTTTCTCATTTACACCAGAATCACGTAGGCCACCACAAACACAATATAGATATATTACTCTAGACTCGATATCCGGATTATGTAAGCGACATCAGACCTCTTGGTGGCTTGCACCTGTGAAGGTTCCCAAACTCTGCAGAGTTTGGGCTCAAGGGGTTATCACCCAACCACTCCCAGGGTAAGTCTCCTTCGCGTCTAAGACTGATCAAGTCCAAAGACTAGGACCTCCTGCTACTCCTCACGACATAATCTATTTTGCTCTATCTGAGCGTGAATGATTATTGGAGTTTCAGAATACCAACCAATAGTTAGTCCTTATGTCCTTACACATACTAAAACATACTCCTTAGAATTTCCCTTGAAATCCTAGTTCAATCACATCTTTTCATAATCCAAATTCATGAAATTTCACCACACCTATTACCAGTCATAACAATTCATGCATATTATAACTAAGTTAACATTTTAACATTCAAACATAGCTTCATCCATTAGAAACAGAGAAATAACACTAAGTTGTAGAGGTTCTCACCCAAGTTAGAAGGTCTCGCTCAAGCGAAAAGGCTCTCTCGCTTAGATGAGTCATTCTCGCCTAAGCGAGGCTCGAAACAGAGAACAACCCAGACTCTGGGCGAATTCTCGCTCAAGCTAAGTTGTCTCGCTTAGACGAGAGTGACTCTTGCTCAAGCGAGATTGGCTCGCCTAGGCGAGATCTTGAGTAGTGACAGGGATGAGTTTATGATGTTTTCGCTCAGGCGAGAGCGACTCGCTTAGGTGAAAATATCATATTCCCAATATGTTCTCTCATGCAACAGCCCAGAATTCATGCCCACATTCAATCATATACCCAATCACACATTCCAAACATCAATTCAGCACACAATTATGGAATCAAGTTCATCAGACATGGTTTATATGTGAAATTTAGAAGAATTAGTTAGCTTCCCTTACTTGCTATCCTGCTTAGACAACTTTATAAACATCAACGTCTTAAAAACGTCAACGTTTCTAACACCACAAGATGCTCTATCTAAACATAGAAACATCACAAGAACGATCAGGATATACCGTTATGATCACTGATCAGCAGAGACTCATACTGATGATTAAAACGTCGCATGCAAGCGGACAAGGGCTCGCATGCAACAGAAAACAAAAAAAAAATATTAAAAAGAGAACAAAAACTCAACTTATGCGAATGGAGAAATTGATCGGTCCAATTTGAAGAGCTCGCCGAGAGGATCAATCCTACGGTCTCGGTTCTTCAATCAGACGACTAGAGAGAGACAGAACCTCTAGAGAGAAGTCAGAGAGCTATAGAAAAGTGATTTCTAGAGAGATAGTGTGTTTTAAAATAATGAAACTCGTTTATAACAATTCTATTTATTCTAAAACTTTTTAATATTAAAATAATCGAATCTCACTATTTTTAAACCACTATCATTCTTTAAAACATCATTTTCTACAGTCTCACAATCTAAGCATAACAGGTGTATGAACCAATATTGAAAATATAATCCAAAATGATCTCGAACAAGGTACTGGAGATGATCTTGAACATATATAATATACTGGTCCTTAGGCTTAATGAGAGTCTTTGAAATACAAAAAATGATGTCAACGTTGATATTTCTGATACTCCAAAAAATATTTATATTCTTTGGCTACTTCATCCTATAGGTACACTATTGATATAGTTTAAGTACAATTTATACCTTTGAATTGAATAGAATTATTTTGAAGGAAGTCAAGTTGAATGATTCATTTAGTTTAGTTTTTAAAATTACATAATTTTAAATAAAATCTTTTAAATTAAACTGAATCATAATTTGTAAAATTAGAAAATATGTTTTAAATCAAGATGTTCATTAAATAGTTCAAATAGTTTTAAAAATTAAGTATGAAAAAATAATTTGAAATAGTTTATTTATTTACACTTCCTTAAATATTAGTATAATTTGCTTAAGTTAAGTTTTTAAACAAGATGATGTTAGAGATACCTTCCAAAATTCATCAATAATTTGTTATATCATATAAGTTAAGTTTAAATTTAAAATAGTTCACAACAAACATTTTATCTATCTTTTATTTTTATCATTTGTTTGTTATAGAGAATACATAGATATTCGACTTAAAGTTATAAACCAATTATTAAAAATATTGAAATTTGCTTAAAAAAAGTTATATCTTTTAATGAATTATGTTTTCATATGCATAAATTCTAAAATCAATTCTGAAATTTTCTCAGCTCAAGTAGTGACATAACATTATTAGTTTTAAAATTTATCATTGTATTCGAAATATCACCTATAATAGAGTTTAAAATTCCGATATTTTAGGATTAAAATGATATTATTAAATGAATTAACATAATAATAAAAAAATAATAATGACGTGTGTCATTTTTTTTGTAAATAAGTATTTGCATTTAAAAATAATTAAGTGTAAATAAATTCACATTTAAAACTAAAAATAATAAAAAATGAAAAGAAAAATTATTAATATTATAGATTATTATTATTAGGTTAAAATACTCCCTTCATCCATGTTTTGGTTGAAAAATCTCAAATAGGTCCTAAGATTTTTTTTAGTCTCAATTAGGTCCATATTTTTGAAAATATGTAACAATTAGACCCATTCCGTTAGTATGATGTTAACGGTGTTAAGGATATGCCACGTGTTAGCTCCACATTTTTTTGATTTTTTTTTTAATTTTTTTTTAATTTTTTTTTTTTAATTTTTTTAAATTTTTTTAAAAATTTTAAATTTTTTTTTTAAAATTATTTTTACC